>Ga0302326_10000139_pt1 | contig 198309 bp, 157 predicted proteins | sample Palsa_T0_3_FD_202264 | JGI IMG/M metagenome (GOLD analysis project Ga0302326, IMG submission 202264) | Peat permafrost microbial communities from Stordalen Mire near Abisko, Sweden - Palsa_T0_3 | ecosystem: Environmental > Terrestrial > Soil > Palsa > Peat permafrost | place: Sweden: Abisko...
GATGATGATCGATGAGATGGGCATCAAGCTCATCGACGAGAGCGATGCGCCCGATCATCAGCAGAAGACGGTCGTGCGGGTGAAGATCGAAAAAATCGAAAAGGTCAGGATTGAAAAGCTGACCAAGCCGGACAAGTCCGGCAAGACCGCAAAGACGGATGAGGAAGCGGCCGAGGAAGAGGACGATGATGAAGCGATCGACCTGAACCTCGAAGCGGAATTGGCCGAGGCATCCACCAAGCGGATCGACGATCCGGTGCGGATGTATCTCACGCAGATGGGCGAGATTCCCCTGCTGACGCGCGAGCAGGAAATCGGACTGGCCAAGAAGATCGAAATCACCCGCAAGATTTTCCGGTCCAAGGTGCTGGAGAGCGATTACTGCCTGCAATCGGCGGTGGAAATCCTTCAGCAGGTGGACGACGGCGATCTTCCGTTCGACCGGACGATGAAGATCAGCACCGACGAAGGAATGGCCGACAAGGGAACCATCGGCCAGCGCATTCCGATGAATCTGTCATCGGTCCGCAACATGCTGGCCCGCAATCGGGAGAACTGGGAAGATCTTCGCGGCGCCAAGGCGAAGAAGGACCAGGAGGCGATTCACCTGGAAATCCGCCGGCGTCGCCGCCGCAGCGTCAAGCTGCTGGAAGAACTCGCGCTGCGCACCAGCAAGGTCACGCCGCTGATGAAAAAGCTCTCTTCCATCAGCACCAAGATGGTGGAGCTGGAGCAGCGGATCGAAGAGCTGAAGAAAATCAAAGAGCCCGGCGAAGACCTGGAGGTATGCCAGGAAGAGCTGAGCGGGCTGGAAGACCTGGTGCTGGAAGACGCGCAGAACCTGCATCGCCGCGTGGTGGCGGTGCGGAAGATTTACAACAAATACGAAGACGCCAAGCGGAAGCTGTCGGGCGGCAATCTCCGCCTGGTGGTTTCCATCGCCAAGAAATACCGCAATCGCGGGCTGTCGTTCCTGGACATCATCCAGGAAGGCAACACGGGACTGATGCGCGCGGTGGACAAATACGAATACCGCCGTGGATTCAAGTTCAGCACGTACGCGACGTGGTGGATTCGCCAGGCGATCACCCGGGCGATTGCCGATCATGCCCGCACGATCCGCATTCCGGTGCACATGATCGAAACGATGAGCAAGCTTCGGAACATCAGCAAGGGCCTGATGCAGGAGCTTGGCCGCGAGCCGACCATCGAAGAAATCGCCAAGCGGGCCAAGATGACCGTGGCGGAAACGCGCCGCGTGCTGAAGATCAGCCGGCATCCGATCTCGCTGGACCGCCCCGTCGGTGAGAGCGAAGACAGCTATTTCGGCGATTTCATCGAAGACGAGAAGGCGGACAATCCCGTCGAATCAGCCACGCAGGAAATGCTCAAGGACAAGATCGAGCAGGTGCTCAAGACGCTGACGTACCGCGAGCGTGAGATCATCAAGCTGCGCTACGGCATCGGCGACGGCTACACCTACACGCTGGAGGAAGTCGGCCGCATCTTCAAGGTGACGCGCGAGCGCGTGCGGCAGGTGGAGGCCAAGGCGATCCGCAAGCTGCAGCATCCGGTAAGGGCCCGCAAGCTGGAAGGGTTTTTGCCGGGAAGTTTGCCGAGATAAGTTGAATTTCCAATCAAAGCCGCGGGATGGCCATCCCGCGGCTTTTTTATGCGCGCCGCCGCCGCCGCGCCAGGGCGCCTGTACCAATCACCAGCAGCACGCACGCCGATGTCGGTTCGGGGACCGTGACCGACAACAGGGAAAAAGTCTCGCTGGCGTTGGCTTCGGTCGTGTCGTCGCCGATGAAAACGTAATTGTCCAGCGTATACGGCAGCATGCCCGATCCGGAATAATCGTGCGTCTGCCCGGTCAGGATCGTCGTGCCGTTGTCGGTCAATGAATAATTTCCGCCCTGAATGCTCAGCACGTAATCGTTGATCGCGCCCTCCGTGGAGAAGGTGCTGTCGAATCCCGCGCTGTTTTCCGCATCAACATCTTCCGTTGCTGAATGCGTGAACGCGGAAGCACTGTATTGCTGGGCCCAGATATCGGTCTCCCAGAAGTCGAGTTCGACCCCTTTGCCGTCGCTGCCCAGGACGATCCAGTCGAACCCCGCGCGGTTGGCGCTGGAGTGCGTCTCGGAATTGATCTCCACATCGAGCGCCACCGAGAATCCATTGGTGGGATTGAGCGATGGGAAACTGGAATTCACCGGTGTGCCGGTGGCGTAGTCGTTGGAATATCCGCCCTCCAGCGTGCTGGAGCTGGTGGTATCGAACGTCGTAGACCCGCCCGCGGAGACCGGCGTCACCCCGGGCGCCAGCTCTTCCAGCCATCCCTGCGATTGCGGGGTCTGTGTGCCGTTTCCCTGGTAGAGATTGGTCGTCTGAGCTTCCGCGGCACCGGCCAAAATCCCAATCGCCATCACCGCCAAAGCCATAAATTTCGTATATCGCATATGGGTATGAAACATAACGACACCCAAAATTGCGTCAATAAAATTCCTGCTATTTATACGATAAATTACTATATTTAAATGATTTATAGAAATTAGATCGGGTGGGATTAACTTGCGGGGAGATTCGTTTATTGCGCCCAAAGCGGGCTCTTGCCGCGAAATGGATACGAGCTTGTCGCGAAACGGATACGGCCGCTACTGCTGCGGATGGTACTTCCGGAAATTCTGCTCGGGGATCGCCACCACCGTCACCACGAGCGCCGCGCCGTTGGCTGGAGGCGTCATCAGCAAACACCAGCGGATCGATCCACCAGCCACGGGATCGCAAGCGACGATGCATTTATTGGGGTGATCAGATGACCACAGACCGTTGGGATAATAGTCGAACTTCGTCCCGGTCCGCGGCGAGGTGAGGTCCAGCGAATCGCCGCCGGGCATCTGCGCCAGATCATCCAGCGATTGCGGCAATTGTCTCTGCTCACTGTAATACAACAGTAGAAACCCACCAATATCCTGCAATCGCTCGGCGGCGGGATCGGTGGAAACGATCGTATCCGGCGTGACCGGTTCGCCGGTGTCCGTCACGGTATCCGCCTGGCTGCTGTAATCAATGGACCTCGGCCCCGCGGGAATTGGCGCCGGAGCAGGCGAGGTCTGACATCCCACCATTGCCATCAGGCCAATCGACGCGCAAAAGCAGATCGCTCTTTTCAATATCATCTTTCGCCTCAGCGATTGCCCGGCGAGGGCGGTTCCCAGAACGAATGCGGCTGCGAAACCTCGGGAGGAATATATCCCGTGGAGGGCTGCGTTGCCGAGCCGCGCTGCATACCGCGCAACTGGTCCTGGAACACGCCGCGCTCCACGGCGCCGGGCACCAACCGCAGGGCGCGGGTTTCCTGCTCGCCCATCGGCTTGAGATAATCCGGGTCCATCGCGACATGGGGCGTTAGGAATATCAGGAGTTCCGTCTTGGTCTTGTCAGTGGTGCTGTACGAGAAAAGCAGCCGGCCGATCAGTGGAATCTCGCCCAGGACCGGAATCCGGCTGATCGCCTGCGTCTTCTGGTCCTGCATCATCCCGCCGATGACAACGGTCTGCCCGTCGCGCACCGTCAGATAGCTGTCCGCTTCCCGCTGCTCGATGACCGGCAGCGCAACACCCGCGGATATGGTCACTGTCTGCGAAGTCAGCGAAGACACCTGCGGCGAAACCAGCATTGTCACCAGTCCTTCGGGATTGATATGCGGAGTGACGCTGAGAATGATTCCGATGTCTTCGTAGGTCGTGCTGTTATGTACCCCGCCCGTGGAATCGACGTATGTGTCAGTAATGAACGGGATTTCATCACCCACGGTAATATCCGCCTCCTGATTGTCACTGGTGAGAATATACGGACGCGAAAGCACGTCGAGCTTGTTCTGCTGCGCCAGAGCCTGAAGCGTCACGGTGATATTGCGTTCAAGCACGCTGGTGACCAATCCGGCTGGTGTAGAAGTCGAAGCCGCCGCCGCGGCCGCGCCCAGGGCGCTGGAAAAGGTCTGCCCCTTGCCCGTGTAATCGCGATTAATGTCCAAAATGGAGAAGTCCGTGCCGAAATCCAGGCTGTTATCGTGCGTCACTTCGGCGATGAGCACCTTGATGAGCACCTGCGGCACGCGGCTGTCGAGTTGATCGATCACAGCCTTGACGCGATCCTCGTATTTGGTCGCGGTGGCGACGAGCAGCGAATTGGTGTCCTGATCAGCGACGACATAAACCTGACCGAGCAATTCGGCCACGCCGCCCGCCTGGGCCGCGCTGCCGGTGGCGGCATTTTGCGCGCCGTTTGCGCCCGCGACGGTTGCCCTGCCTGCCAGGCCCGTAGTGCCCGACGTCGAACCGTTGCGGCTGGAGCCTCCGTTGCTGCTTGATACAAATCCACCCGAACCGCCGCCCAATCCACCACCACCCCCGCCTCCGAGCCCGCCCCCCCCGCCGAGGCCGCCGCTGGATCCGAAGCCGCTGCTGCCGGAGATTCTGTTGCCGGTGCCGCTGGCAAATTGCGAGCGGTTGGCGGTGGTGCTGGACGTTGTGGTCCCGCTGAACAGGCCGTTGAGCGTCGAAGCCATGTCAACCGCCTGGCCATTTTTCACGCGATAGATGAAGAAATCCTGATCGGCGACCGGGTTGGAATCGAGCTGCGTCAGGACGCCGTCGATAATAGCCAGTGTATCGGGCGGCCCGGAAATGACGACGGTGTTGGTGCGTTCATCGGCCGAGGCCTGAACATGGCCGGTGTCGCCGCTGTCGCTGGAACCCGCGGCCGCCGCGCCGGCTCCACCGCCACCCGGGCCACCCCCGCCAAACCCACCAAAGCCTCCCCGCCCTCCGCCGCCACCGCCAGCGCCGCCGCCGCCAGCTCCCCCGCCGGCGCCGCCGCCAAAGCGGAAAAATGGCAGGTTCGCAAACGGCGAATTCTGCTGGCTGGTCTGCTGCGATTGCGGGCTGAAGATGTCCATGATCAGTTTCGCCGCATCCGTCGCATCGGCATACTTGAGCTGCTTGACGCGGATGTCGCTGGCATCGGTCTCGCGCTTGTCGAGGCTGGAGACGATCTCCACCACCCGGCGAATATTGGCGGAGGTATCCGTGATCATCAGCGAATTGCTCGCTGCGTTGGCGGTGAGGTCGGCATCGGTGCTGACCAGCGGTTGCAAATCGGTCTTGAGCTTCACCGCGTCCACGCTGCGCACGGGAATGATCTGCGTGATCAGCTCATCGGTGTCCTCAATCTTGGAGGGATCATCGCCAAAGCGCACGGGAATATCGGCTTTCTTGGCGTCATCGAGGCTGGTGATTTTCAGCAGCTTGCCCATCTGGATCGCCGTCAGGCCGTCGCTTTTGAGCGCGCTGTTGAGATAAATCACCGCCTGCTCGGGCGTGACGGGAGAGCGCGTGAACATCGTTACCGTGCCGGTGGCGGGTTTGATCTTGATGACCGTGAACCCGGCGGTTTCCGAGAGATAATCGAGCACCGCGTCGATCGAGGCGTTTCGGAAATTGAAAGTCAGCATTCCGCCGCTGGGCTGGGTCGATGGTTCGACCACCTGCCCGCTGGAGGAAACCACGGCGGCGGTGGGCTGCGTGGTGGGCGACATCGCGGGCGCATCCTGGGCGCGGCTGGGCAATCCCGGCCATGCAAGCATCGCCAGCGATCCCACCAGCAATGCACGACCGCGTATTTTCCCGTTCATAGTTGCCCTTTCATTCACCGAATATTTTCAATGACCCAGCTCGGCGGCTCGCCGCCGGCGGAGATAGTCTTCCATCGATTCGCCCGGGGCGCGCGGCCCGGTGACGCTCGGCTGGGTGGATGCGGCGCCGCCCGAATCGGTCGCCGCGCCCCACACATTGCCGCCGGCCAGGTTGAATCCAACCGCCACTCGGATGGTGTTGCCGCTGTGATCCTTGTAATCCAGGGCATCGAGCGTGAGATTCACGACTTTTCCCTGGGCGATGGAATCACCCACCTGCACGCGCTTGACGCTGAACTCCTGCTGATCCTCCAGGAACGCCACCTTCGCGCTGCCTTCCAGGGAGACGCCGGTGAGCACCAGCTCATTGGCGGGAGTCGAATACGTGTAATGGTTCGGATCAAACGCCGGTGCCTGCGTGTTCGCCGCCGGCGCGGGGTGCTGATCTCCCTTGATGAAGATATTGCGTTCGCCCACGGCGTCGTAGATGGCCGGCATCACGGCGGGGGCGGAATCCACGGTTCGCCGCGAACGCCGCCGCGGGTTGCGATAACCTTCGGACCGCGAGGGATTCTGGGACGGCTGCGTATCCGGCCCCATCGCCATGCCGGTGGGCCGCGTGGTCGCTTCCTGCGCCATCACGATCAGCGGAGACACGGTCAGCATCAAAACTGCGATCATCCAACGCCTGTTCATTGCATTCCCTCCAGCGCGTCGATCACGTCGTTTCCAGCGCTGCCGTTGGAATTTTGCGCCACGATCGGCATGTAGAGGGCCGACACGACCAGTTTCACATTGACCTGGTCGGATCCCTCCCGGGTGGACTGGATGCGCATATCGCTGAGGCGCAGGGGAACGGTGGCGCTTTCCACGGACCAGAGATATTTTGCGATCTGCCGCATCGAATCCGGGCCGGAGGAGTTGAATTCCAGGCTGAAATTCACCGCTTCAAACGGCCCCTTCTGGGATGGAGCGCGCTCGGAGCTGAGCGAATCGAGCTGAATCCCGGCAGCCGACGCCCATGTTTGCAGCAACTGCTGTGTGCGGCTCTGGGCGGTGGAATCGTCCGCCTGCAGGCCGTTGGCGAGCATCGCCTTCCACGCAGGCTCGCGGTATTTCTGGGCGTGGAAAAGATCCTGGTTCTCCGCCAGCGTCTCTTTCGCCTTGGTGAGCTGCGCGGCCAAGTCGTCCGATTGATCGAAATACGGAGAGATAATCAGCCCGTAGATTCCCAGCATCACCACCACGGCGGCGATGCCGATTCCGATGTATTTGTCACGCCTTGAAAAAACCACAAACTGCTCCGATCAAAATCTCGATCACTTTGCCGACGGCTGCGTCGCAGCGGCGGCGTGCGGGGGAACGTAGTCGAACGTAATGGAAAACAAATATTCCTGCGTCCGCGGCACCTTGGTCTCCGGACCGATCTTCACGTTCTTGAATATCGCCGCGTTCTGATTCATCCGGTCGTCCATACTCGTAACCGTCTCGACGTTGGAGGTATGCCCCTGAAGCGTGACCGACAGCAACCGCTGCTGTTCGGTGCTGGGTGACGGGGCCGTGCCGGCGGATTTGTCCTGCGAGAGCGGAGGCGGCGGGGCCTTGATCTCCAGGCTCGTCGCGTAGGTCTGGCCGTCTTCGGGAATCACGCTGTATAGATCGCGCATGCACTCCATGTAGCGCGGATCGCCGCCGCGCCAATATTCCGCGAGCGTTTCCTTGTTCACAAAATCGCGCGCGGCGTCGGCCTGTGATTGCTGGCTGGCGATGAGCGCGTTCTTCTCGCTGACCACCTGTTGCTGAAGCGAGAGATCGTGATATCCCCAGACGATCAGCACGACCAGCAGCGCCAACACGCCCGCGGCGACGTACGCCCAGCGCGGAATGCGCCGCTGCCTCGGGGGGGCAAGGCGCGAGTGAAGAAAGTCGATCGCCGGACCGCTCTCGCTCATGGCCGACAGCGCCAGCGCCACGGCCGCGGCATATTTCGCGCCCTGGCCGTTAACTCCCGCGTCTCCCGCATCCACGCCGAACGATCCCAGCTCGCCGGCGCGAACGGTCAAGCCAAGCTGCTGTCCCAGCCGCGTTGCATCCAGCCCGGCATCGTTCCACAGCACCATGTCCCGCTTTTCCTGGGAGATCGGCAGCGTGGAAACCGCGCGGCGAAGTTCGCTGATAAACGGCGGCTGCGAAGCGGAGGACCGCAGCGCGGCCATCGCCGTCGCCGAGCTTTGCCGCTGCGACGAGAGTTCTGATCCGGTCGTCCCCACCGACAGGACCAGGATATCTTCCCGTTGCGATGAGCCGGTCAGCGATCCCAGCGCCAGCGCCGAGGGCGTCACCGCCAGCAGGCCGATCCGCGCGGCATCGCAGAGCGATTCGATCGCGTCGATATATTTTTTCGGCGTGGCGGCCAGCAGCACGCTCCGCGAGACCGCGCCCGGCGCCATGGCGCCGGCGAAATCGTAAACCAGATCTTTCAGTTCCGTGGAAAACTCCGATTCCGCTTCCAGCCGCAGAAGCTGGGAAACCGTCGCATCATCGGCTGGTGGAACCTCCTTCTGCTTGACCACCAGCCATTTCAGTGGAATTCCCACCACCGCGGAGCGGGACGCGAAATGATTGTCCTTGAGAAAATGCGCCAGGGCCCTGGCGAGTTCGGCCGGTTGAAACAGCGAAACCCCCGGAGGAAACGGCATCTCCGCCAGCTTGGCCACCTTGGGCCGATCCGCGCCGGCGACGACTTCCGCCGCCAGCAGCGACCGCTCGCCAAGCGCGATTCCAAGAACTTTTTTCTGATTCACGGGCTTCAAAATGGACGCCTTCCTGTTTCGCTACGGATTCGCATTGTTCGTAGATGTACCCGGCTGAATTGGTTTTCCCGACGCCAACTGCTGCTTGATTGCATCCGGCAGCGGCCAACCGAAGGAGGTCAGGTCCTTCCGATAGACGATTCTTGAGGGCGCGGTGCTCGCATCGACGACAATGCGAACGCGCTTGAATGCCCGGCCGTCGCCGCTTACCGCCACGATATCCGCCGAGTATTGGGAGGATTGTCCGGTGAGCAGGGGTTGCAGCAATGGATTGATGATATTGGTGGCCCAAGACTTGTCGGTGTAAATGTTTCCCACGCGTTCGTTGACGATCTGCTGGGCAGCGTTTGCGGACATCCCCAGCGCGACCAGGACGACATCCGAAGCGGTGTTGATGTTCACCTGCCCCGTGATGGCGGGGGTGCGTCCGGAGCCTGGAGTGGTGGTGTAGCACGTCAGATAATTGTAAAGTCCCCGCCCGTCGATTCCGCCCGATTGCGCGCCCGTGAACTGCGAATTGAATCCACTGGCCTGCCGCTCAGGGGCTGAAAGCACGCCGTCGCGGTTCATGTCCACCACGTTCTGCCCATTGCCCCACAGCACCGCGGGCGTGACGCCTTCCACCAGCAGCATCTCCTCGACCGTTTCAAAACTCGCGTTCTTGCACTCATAGGGCTCGGTGAGACTCTGGTAATAATCCGTTTCGGCGCCATCGGAGGTGGCCTTGTTCGTCGTGTTGCGCCAATCGGTGATCGCATCGGCAACGTTTTGCTCCAGGTCGCCCGGCAGTGACTGCAACTGCACTGATGTCGCGGAATTAATATTCAACTTGCTGCTTTCATCGGTGATGCCATACAAACGCCCAGCGTCGCTGTCATTATCGGGATTGAACTGCATGATCCAGAAATATCCCGTGCCCACCTGGATCGCCTCGGCGGGCACCTGCTGGATCGTCATCGCGTCGGGCTGATACGCATCGACCTGGGCCATCACCCACTGCTCGGCGCCAAGCTCGATCGAATCCGCCTGGGCCTGGCTTCGCCGGTTGGCGGAGGCCATGGCCTCGGTGCGCATCGACTGCGCGAACACCAGCGCCAGGCCCGTCAGGACGACGATCACGCCCAGGGCAGCGATGAAGATGACTCCACGCCTGCGGTTCATAGTCCAGACACCCCCGCGTTCACGGCCGGATCGATCGACGCCGTCGATGCAGAAAGATAAACGGTCCGCGTGTAGGTCACCGGCGTCACTTTGCCGTTGGCGTTGGTCTGATTGATCACCAGGATCGCCTGCACGGCGGCGGGAATTGTGTTGTCTTCCTGCGTCGAATCCCACGTCGGGTCCCAGTTGGTTCCGTCGAAATATTGCAGCGTGAAGCTCGCGACGTTGCGGCAGACGATCTCCTCATCCGGCTGGGGCTGCACATCGGTCAGCAGATTGCGGATCACGCGGCGAACCATCACGTAATCGGTCGAGCCGCTCGCCTGCACGATGGTGTATTCCACATGCTTGATTTCGCCGTTGGCATCGACGTGCTGGGGGCTTTCGGCGGTGGAATAGAGCACCAGGTCGTCGGCTTCGCCGCCGGCGCCGCCCTGCGCCTGCGTTCCTTCAAAATCTCCCGCCAGCGCCGTCGCGGCGCCGACGTTCAAATTGGGCTGGAGGGCGCTTTGCAGATCTTCACAGAATAAATCCAGCGCCGCGGACGCCGCCACCGATGGCTCCACAGCCGCCCGGGTGCGCTGAGTGCTGTGATACGCCGTCCAAAGCACTGATGCCAGCGACACCGCGACGATCGCCACCATGGCCAGCGCCACGATCAGCTCGATCATGGTGAACCCGGATTGTCGGCGCCCTGAGTTCATTGCTGCTGCGTCTCCTGCGGTCGCGGATATGCCAGGGTCGAAACCACCAGCGAATCGCGATGTGCGCCGTTTGGCCAGGTGACCGTCAGATCGATCTCGTCAATTCCCATTCCGCTCGTGTCCTGGTTCCACGGCTGCACGGTTGCCTGCCACTGATAATTCGGCCAGGTCGGCGAAAAATCTCCGGTGAGCGTGCCGGTGGTCTGCCACTGGGTTCCCGAGACGATCAGCGCGAGCTGCGACTTGGCCAGCTCCGCCGCGTTGTTGCGGCTGGCCGCCGCGCCGCCGGCGCTCATTGCTGCCGTGATCGCGTGCATGATGGCTGGGATGACGATGCCGATCAGCAGGAGGGTCACGAGAATTTCGATGAGGGTGAAGGCGCGGCGCGAGTTAATCGGGCTGAGGGAATCCCCCCGCGCAACTCGCCATTCGCGACTCGCAACCAATTCCCTCATCTCGTCACCTCGCGAAACGGATCGGTCGGCGTATCGCATGCCACCTGAACTCGATGACCGGAGGCGTCGGAGACCACGATGGTTGCCGGATCGTGCCGGCCCGTGGGTTGGAATTCCACGTAGGTCTGGCCGGCGATGGGCAGATTCTGCATCAGCTCCCCGGGCGTTCCACCCTGAGTGCCGTCGATCAGTTGGCTCGGTTGCGGGATCGCCTGCTGCTGCATATTCATTGGAAGCACCAGCGACACATTCGGCTGAGCGCCGACGGTTACTTCCATTCGCACGCCTTTGGGGGCGGAATAATGCTCGTCAAATTCGTTGTTCACCGGCGCGAACGTGCCGCCGCCGGTGTCGGCCGTCACCCAGAACTGCGAGGTTCGCTGATCGAAATTCAGGTGATAAATCCGCGCTTCGCTGATCGATTGCGCCCGGGCAAACTGGGACGCGGCGATGATCCGCCGCCCGAAATCATCCACCGCGCGCCCGGCGGAGAATTTCACTATCGCCGGCGCAACCATCGCCACCATGATGGCGATGATCACCATCACCAGGATCAGCTCCATGAGGGTGAAGGCGCGAAAATGTTTGCGGTCTTGGCGCATCGACGTCACTTCGGCTTGATATCGTCGCTCGTTCCTTCCTGCCCATCGGGGCCGGAGGAGAGCAGGTCGTAATCATTTCCGTTGCTGCCGGGGCTGCGATAGATGTACGCATGACCCCACGGATCGAGCGGCACCGTGTCGGTATCCAGGGTCTTTTCCCAGTTGTCCAGACTTTCATCCGGCTTGGTGATCAGGGCATTGAGGCCTTCGCTGCTTGTCGGCACCCGGCCGTTATCGACGTTGAATGCCGTTATCGCCTGCTTGAGCGTCGCCAGCTCCGCCTGCGCCTTGGTGACCTTGGCCTGACCAATGCGGCGAACGGCCGCCACGCCCACGATCGACGCCAGGATGGAGATGATCACCATCACCACCAGCAGCTCGATCAGCGTGAATCCGCCCTTGGCGCGTCGCCGTTCGGATGGGTCCTGTAATTTCAACACACGCATCTGGATCTCCTTGTTGTCAATGCAACACATCGCCAAGATTCAGGATCGGCAGCAGCATGCTGATGACGATGGTGCCGATCAGCCCCGCCATGATGAACAGCATCGCCGGTTCAACGATCGCGACCAGCAGCCGCAACTGGCGATCGAGGTCCACCTCGTACGAGCCGGCCAGCCGAATCAATTCCTTGTCCAGCCGGGCCGTTTCCTCGGCGACGGCGACCATCTCCACCACCGAAGGCGGAAATAACTGCGGGTTTCCGGCCAGACTTTTTGACAGCGGCTCGCCGCGCTGCACCTGCTCGATTGCCTTGGTCACCGTATCGGCCAGGGTCTGGTTTCCAATCGCCTCGCGCGCGACGCGCAGCGATGCCACGAGCGGCACACCCGCTCCGACCAGCGTTCCGAGCATGCGGGCAAAACGGATCATCGCGAACTGGGCCGTCACCCGGCCCAGGTACGGCGTCGCCAGCACCGCGCGCTCGATCCTGCGCCGTCCGCCCGGCGTCGCCGCCGCGCGCCGCCAGAAAATAACTCCGAGGACCACCGCCACCGCCACGAACGGGAAATAATGCTGAAGCACATTGCTGCAGGCGATGACAAGCTGCGTGATGGCCGGCAGGTTTCCGCCGAACTGCGCGAAGATGCCGCTGAATTTCGGGATGAAGAAAATCATCATGAAGAACACGACGGCCACTGCGAAAATCGCCAGGATGATCGGATAGACCATTGCGCTCTTTACTTTTCCCTTGAGGTCCTGCTCGCGGGCGCGGAAGTCGGCGATCTGGTTGAGCACCACTTCCAGAAACCCACCGGCTTCGCCGGCGCGGACCATCGCGATGTACACCTGCGAAAAACTTCGCGGGAATTTCGCCAGGGCATCGGCCAGCGCGGTGCCGCCGACGACATCATCATGAATATCGCTCCAGACCTTCTTCGCGGCCGCATTGGACGCCTCGCGGCGGAGCAGCGACAGCGACCGCGCCAGCGGGACGCCGCCGGCCAGCAGGTTGGCCAATTCGCGCGTGAAGGCCTCGATCATGCGCGGGGAGACTTTGGGCGGTTTGACTGATTTCCCCTGGATTTTCTTCGCCGCCGCCGCCAGGTCGCGCGCCTCTTCGATCGACACGGGCCGCAGGCCTTTTTTGGCCATTTCGGCGAGCGCGGCGGCGCGCGAATCGCTCGTGAGCGTTCCGCTGGTGCGCTGCCCGTCCCTGCTGAGAGCTGTGTAGGCAAAAACCGACATGGATTATTTTCCCACCGCCGGAACTTCCGCGCCCGCCGCCACTTCCTCGTCCTTGGTCATGCGCACGACTTCCTCTGCGGTCGTGCGGCCCTCGCGCACCAGACGCCAGCCATCATCGCGCAGGCTGCTCATCCCCTCCTGCATCGCCACCTTGCGGATCACGCGCGAGCTGGCGTGCTCGAGAATCAGCGCGCGGATCTCATCGGTGATGGGCATCATCTCGAAGACGCCCTGGCGGCCGCGATATCCGGTGCCCTGGCAATTGCGGCATCCGGTTCCGCGGTAGAGCGTATTGGGCACTTCCTCGCCGAATTCGACGCGAAGTTTTTCCACGTCGCCTTTGGGCATTTCCGCCTTGCAGTTGGGGCAGATGAGCCGCACCAGCCGCTGCGCCGCGACCATTTCCAGCGATGACGCCACGAGGTACGGCTCGACGCCCATGTCCACGAGGCGGGTCGTGGCGCCCGGCGCATCGTTGGTGTGCAGCGTGCTGAAGACGAGGTGGCCGGTGAGCGACGCCTGCACGGCGATCTCGGCCGTCTCGCGGTCGCGAATTTCGCCGATCAGCACCACATCCGGATCGTGCCGCAGAATCGACCGCAATCCCGATGCGAACGACAAGCCCGATTTGACGTTCACCTGAATCTGGTTGATTCCGCGAAGCTGATATTCCACCGGGTCTTCGATCGTGATGATTTTCAGATCGGCGTTGTTGATCTTCGACAGCGCCGCGTAGAGCGTCGTGGTTTTGCCGGAGCCGGTCGGTCCGGTCACGAGAATAATTCCATGCGGCAGCTCGAGCACGCGCGTCCAGGCGCGATTGTCGCGCGGGCTCATGCCCAGATGCTCAAGCCCCAGCAGCGCGTCGCCGCGGTCGAGGATGCGCAGCACAACGGCCTCGCCGTGAATCATTGGAATCACGCTGACGCGCAGATCGATCTCGCGGCCGGTGATCTTGAGGCGGATGCGGCCATCCTGCGGCAGCCGTTTTTCCGCGATATCCAGATGGCTGAGAATCTTGATGCGCGACACGATCGCCGAGTGATATTTCCGCACCTGCGGCGGAATGTTCGCCTCAACCAGCACGCCGTCGACGCGATACCTCACGCGTAGTTGATTCTCAAACGGCTCCAGGTGCACGTCGGTCGCCCGCGATTCCAGGGCCTCGGCCATCACTTGGTTGACGAACTTGATGATCGACGCATCGTGGGCCGCGGTGGAAAGATCGAGATTGTCCTCGCTCTCTTCCTCGAGAATTTTCACGCCGTCTTCATCCTCCAGGCCCATCGATTGCAGCGTGTCGGCGCCGACGCCGAGATATTTCTTGATGAAACGGTCGATTTCGCCCGAGGTGGCGATCACGGGATGAACGTCGAGCCCGGTCGCGAGGCGAAGCTCGTCGAGGCCGGAATTGTCGAAAATGCGCGAGGTCACCACCTCCACGCCGTCGCCGTTTTCCACCAGCGGCATCAGGCGGCGATCGAGCAAAATCCGCGCCGGAAATTTTGCGAGAAATTCCTTGGAGGGGGCGCGGGCGGCGCCTTCCTTTTCCAGATCGACAAACGGCATATCGAAATATGCCGCCAGCGACCGCAGGACTTTTTCCTCGGCCGCCCCGCTGGCGGCGCGCAGGGAATCATCCAGCGATTTGCCGGCGATTACGGACTCGCGCACCTGGTCGGCTTTATCCGTGTCCAGAATTCCCTCTTCGACGAGCCTTTTCAGCACATCATTCACGATGATTCCCGGGTGTTTATATTAACTGCGCTGGCATAAAGGGGCCCGCCGATTTTGCTCGGCTGGCCCCGGTTCCTGCAAATGATACGGCACATCGGACTCAGTCGAGCATTCCATCGAGCACCATGACGGCTTCCTGCCGCTGGGTGAGCACCGACTTGAGGTCCTGCTGCGCGACGACCAGATCCTGCTTCGCCTTGGTGCGGGCCTGACGCAGGGCGTCGAGCTTGGTCTTGATCGTATCCGGCGTGGACGACTGGTCATCCAGCGTGGTCTGCAAATCCTGCATTGCCGACTGGACGGCCGTTGGCTGCGTGGTGGGACCCCCACCAAATCCACCCCCGTATCCACCACCAAACCGCCCGCCGCCGCCGCCGCCGCCACCGGGGCCGCCTCGACCAAACATTCGCGGCCGCGGGGTCACGTCGCGCTCGAGTTGCATTACGGTTTGAATCTTTGGCTGGATGGCGGCGAACTCATCGTCAGTCGCCCCAAGCTGCTGCTGAAGGTTCTGCATCATGCGCTGCTGCATTCCGGCAAAATTCCTGCGGGGGTTGTTGTCGCCCTGACCCCCACCGCCCTGCTGCCCATTGCCGCCCTGGCCACCACCACCCTGTCCACCGCCGGGGCCACCCCCGCCGCCGGTGTTGGCGTTGCCATTGCCGCCGCCGTTGTCCCCGCCGCCTGGATTGGCCTGCCCCAGCACCGGCAGCGTCAGCATGGCGACCAGTAACCCCGACGTCAAAAATCCCGCTTTCTTTCCTAACAACATAAACCCGTCCTTTCGTTACGAATTTCTATGCTCATTCAAAGGCATCGGAAAACAATTCCAACGCCGAAATATCAATCGTGATGTTCTTCTCCCTGCATCGACGGCATCGTGGTCGAACGCTGGGTGGATAATCCCCACGGTCCATGGCGACGGCGCATGTCCTTCGCCAGGATGTCCCATTTTTCTTTCTGTGAATCGTCCAGCAGGGCGCGGCTGCGGGCGTTGGCATCGGCCAGCAGGGCATCGCGCTGGTTGTCGGTTTCCTCACGCTGCTGATTGAACTGCTGATTGATCTTGTCAAACGCGGCCCGCTGCTCGGGATTGAGCAGAGCGATGATCTCCTGCTCGCGCTGGCGATCCATATCGTGCCGCTGCTGAAACATCTTCTGCATCTGCGCCCGCGTATCGCCCCAGATCTTATCCATCTGCGCTTTCTGGTCGGTCGACAGGTCAAGCTGCTCAAACCAGGGCCGCGGCGCCGGCCGAATGCCCGGAGCGGCGGCTGCGGCCTCCACCTTGGCCAGTGGCGTCCAGACCCAGCCGACGACCATCCCCGCGCTCAGCGAGAGGATCGCCATGATCAATATGAGAATGTTTTTTCGATTGGACATCTTGTTCAGCCGCATCGCTTACGACGCGCGTCTCGTTAACTCCGAAACTTCCCGCCTCACGGCGTTTCATCCCCGCGATCATCCGCCAGATACCACGCCGCTGCCGGCGTGCTGTACGCCCCCGTGGGTGTGTCGGATACTTCCGCGACATCGACCCACGGGGGCGCAGCCGGCGTGGTACTCTCAACCGTCCGGGCTTCATGCGTCTTCACCATCAACCACGATGATCCCGCTATCAGCACGCATGCGGCAACCACGTTAAACACCCGCACAAATCGTAAAAGCCCCTGATCCATCGCTTCATCCACCCTCACATGCAGCCGATGCAGCGAAATCTGCGAAAGATGCGGCGCCGGGGACTCGCTCACCACCCGCGATACCGACTTCATCCGCTCCAGTTCTGCCGCGCACATCGGGCAGACGCGAAGATGCTCCTGCATCTCGGCGCGGCGAGAATCGCTCACCTCGTCATCGAGGAACGCGCTCAACTGCTCAGAAGACGGACAGGGGGTCATAAAAATTCTCTACGGCAGATACGCCTTCAATAATTCCCGCATTTCGCCGCGCGCCCGATGCAGCCGCGATTCCACGGTTCCACGGGGCACGTCCAGCACGCCGGCGATTTCCTCATACGACATTTTTTCAAATTCCCGCAGCACCAGCACCTCGCGAAATTCCGGCGAGAGTTTCGCAATCGCCGCCCGCACATCCATCGCCGCCTCGCCACCGCCGGGCGCGGCCGGCATCGAATCATCCATCGACCGCGTCTTTTTCCGCTGCCGATTTCTCCGCCACTGCGCCGCCTGCAGGACCAGAATCCGCGTCAGCCAGGTCTTTACCGATGCCCGGCCCTGGAACGATTTCAAACCGCCGTGCGCTCCGATGAACGTTTCCTGCAGAACGTCCTCGGCATCGGCGGCATTGCCGATCAGCGACACCGCAAGTCGATACAGGCGCTGGGCGTGGCGATCCACCAGCGCATGGAAAGCGGCGGAATCACCCCCGCCGGCTCGCCTGAGAAGCTCGATGTCGTCCGCCTCCGGGTTGTGTTGCACCACGTGCGGCGTCTCCGTCGTAGCCCTATCCCACCCCAATCGGCGCAGCGATGAAATTTACGCATTCCATACACATAGTTGCCGCAGCCGATGGTTTTCTTCCCGGCAAAATTCCGATTTTCCTCGATTATGCGAAAGGGGGATAGGGGTGCGGGGGCGGGGGATGGGAGATATGAGGTCCGATAACCTTTGGAGTGCGTGCGGGCGGAGTGTCAGGTGGGTAAAAACAGCGATCGGTATCTCTCTACCATCTTCGTCTCTGAATATGTCTCTTCAACGGTCAGGCGCCCCCCAGCGACGATTTTGTTCAGCAGGCCTGCAGGCACTTGGCGCAGCTCGGCGAGCCGTTGAGCCAGATGGGCGGGATCTTCGGCTTGGAATTTGAACCCGTTGACGCCATCGGCCACGATTTCGCCGGGCCCGGCGGCGTCGGCGACCAGCACCGGCAGGTTCGCCGCCATCGCTTCCAGGATCACCAGGCCGAACGGCTCCACGGGGCAGGTGTGGACCAGCAAATCTGCCTGCGACATCAGGTTGGGGATATCGCTGCTGTAGCCGGGAAATTTCACGTTCGGATGACTCTTTGCCGCCCGCTCGCGCAGGGCATCGGTTTCGCTGCCCAGCCCAAACGCCGTGAACGAAATCTCCGCCAGTTCGGCCGAGCCGCGATCCAGCGCATCGAGCAAAGTATCCACACGCTTCATCGGATCGAGCCGGCACACGAGAATCGCGTTGCGGATTCCGTTTTCCGCAAACGGCTGTCTGCGTGGAAACGCGACAATGCGGTCGGCGGGAATGGAATTGGGCACCACGTCGATCAAATCCGCGCGCGTGCCGTAGCTGATCAATTTCTGCTTCGTCCACTCCGATACGGCGATGAACCGCACGCCGGTGTGATTGAGGATTTTTTTCCGCGCATAGGAATCGCGGTCGGACGATCCGCCGTGAACGATGTGATAATGCCTGATTCGTCGGCGATACAGCAGATTGAGAATCAGGCAGACCGCCGAGTGCATCACGCCGGTCGCCACGAACGTGAGCGATTCATATTTTGCCAGGCAAAGGCGGAGCGACTTGGCAAATTCCCCGCGGCTGCGGAATCGCCGTGCTTCAAATCCCAGGCGCTCGGCTTCCTCCATCGCCGGGCCAGGCGGGCCAAAGAGGATCGGCTCGAATTCATCTTTCAGTCCGCTAGCCGTATCGAGCGCCACGCGCTCGGTGCCGTGCAGGCTGCTGCTGTGCAAAATGTACAGCAAAGGTTGGCGGGAACTGCTTTGCATCCGATTATCGCGGCGAAAAGATCTGCCGGTATTGGCGAATTGATTCATCCTGCGAAAATCGCGTCGCGCAATCCAATTGCGCGGCCTGCGCGATCCGGTTGAGAAGCTCGGCGGGCGCGTTTTTCAGCTCCATCAGTTTCCGGGCGAGATCATCGGCATCTTCGGGCTTATATTTGAAGCCGGTCTCGCCGTCGCGAACGAGCATCGCCGTCCCCGCCGCATCGGGCACCAGCGTCGGCAGGTTCACCGACATCGCCTCCAGCACGGCCATGCCGAATGTCTCCACCGCGCAGGTGTGCACCAGCAGGTCGGCGGCGGCGAGTTCCTCGGGGACGTTGTCCACATATCCCGCGAAAACAACGTTCGGATGCGATTTTGCTGCTCGCGCGCTCAGGCGATCGAGGTCCGGCCCCCAGCCCAGCACGCGAAACGAGACATCGCGCATGGCATCGCCGCAGCGGTCGAGGGCATCGAGCAGCAGATCGACGCGCTTGGGTGGATCGACGCGTGCCACCACCGCCACTTTCCGCACGCCATCGCGTTCAAACCGCGGCCGCCTTGGCATCGCATCAAGCTGCCGCCGGATCATAAAATTCCCCACCACCGCCGTGTGGTCGGCGCGAATGCCGTGGTGAATCAAACGCTGACGGCCATATTCGGAAACGGCGACAAAGGTGACATCAACTTTGTTCAGCCGCCGCAGCCCCGCGTAATCGACGCTTTCATATCCCCCGCCGTGGATCATGTGAATCATCCGCACTTTTCGCCGCATGAAGAAATTCAGCGCCAGGAAATACTTGGTGTATCGCGGCAGGGTCGAGACAAACGTCAGCGAACCAAATTCGCGCAGCACCCGGAAAAACAGCTTGATCATCTGCGGCGTGCTCTGAAACTCGCGGGTTTCAAAACCGAGCTTGCGCGCTTCAAAGATCGCCGGGCCCAGATATCCGAGAAAAATGACGTGGTAATCGCCGGTGAGCCCCTCCGCGGTCGCCAGCGCCATGCGCTCGGTGCCGTACATATCGGAACTGGGCAGCACGTATATCAGGGGGATGCGGCGGTCATCGGCGCTATGGGAGGGGAGCGAAGAGTTCTCGATATCGGGCGAGGGCTGATTCGGCGGAGAATTCACCATGGACTTTGCCGAGGGCATTGGAAACCATCCGGTTGAGCAGTTCCGCCGGCGCGGATTTCAGTTCGACGAGCCGCTCGGCCAGATTTGCCGCATCATCGGCACGAAACGCGAAACCATTTTCGCCGTCGCGCACCAGCATTGCGGTTCCGCCCGCATCGGGCACGAGGACCGCGAGCTTCGCCGCCATCGCCTCCAGCACCGCCAGGCCGAACGTTTCCACCGGGCAGGTGTGCACCAGCAGATCGGCCTGGGCCATTTCTCCGGCCACATCGGCCGTGAACCCGGCGAAATCGACGTTCGGATGCGACTTGGCCGCGCGCTGGCGCAGAGGTTCGATTTCCGGCCCGACGCCGAAAATCCGGAACGAAATCCCGCTCAGCTCCGGCCGCAAATCGAGCGCATCGAGCAGCAGTTCCACCCGCTTGAGCTTGTCGATCCGCGACACCACGATCGCCCGGCGATATCCAGGCTGATTATAGACGGGCCTGGTTGGAAACGCCCGCAGGTCGTCGGGGATGATGAAGTTGCCGATAACCTCGATTCGATTGCGCACTCCGTGCGCCACGAGCTTCTGTTTCGACCATTCCGAAACAACGATGAACGTAATATCGAAATGATTCAGGACTTTCTTGCGTTGGTAATCTTTTTCAACGCCGGAGCCGCCGTGCACGATCTGGATCTGCCTGATTTTTCGCCGATACCAGAGGTTCAGCGCGATGCACACGAGGTTGTAGCGCGGCCCCGTTCCGACGAACGTCAATGAGCGATATCGCTTCAGCAGCGGTGCCAGCACTTTCGCCAGATCCATGCTGGTGATGTATTGCCGGGTTTCAAAACCCAGGCGCTGGGCCTCGACAAGGCCGTCGCCCGGCGGTCCGATAAAAATCGTCTCGAATTCATCCGCTAACCCGCGTGCCGTGGCCAGGGCCATGCGCTCGGTGCCGTAGAGTTGGCTGCTGTGGAGTACGTAAATGACGGGATGACGCGGGGCGGCGGTATTGGTCACGATGAGTGGCTGAGATTTTAGAACGGCAAGGACTGATCCATCCAATCGTCGTTGCGCAGAACCTGCTGCCGATTGAACCTCGCCAATCTTTCCGCGCGGGCCTGGGCGATGGCGATCAGGCGGGAGCCGCCGACGGCCCGCCAGCTTTGCCGCAGCCGCGCCACGTGCCGGACCAGCAGATCATCCTGCGCGCAGGCGAACATCTGGGCGCATCCGGGATCGCCCTGCCGGGCCGCGCGCCCGAAGAGCTGGCGATCCACGCGGCCGGATGAATGCGGCTCGGTGGCGATGACGTGCAATCCGCCCAGTTCCGCCACGCCGCGCGACAGCTTGATATCCGTTCCGCGCCCCGCCATGTTGGTGGCGACGGTGATTTTTCCCATTTGCCCCGCCTCGGCGACAATGGATGCCTCCTGCGCCGTCTGCGTGGCGTTGAGCACGCGGTGCACCTTGCCCAGCTTGGCGAGCCGCTGGCTCACTTCCTCCGACGCCAGCACGCTGCGCGTTCCCACCAGCACGGGCGCGCCCTTTTCGTGAATTTCGCAAATCCGCTGGACGACCGCGTCCCATTTCTCCTCGAGCGTGTCGAACATCCGCAGCGGCAGATGTTTTCGGATGCACGGACGATTCGTGGGAATGCGCACCATCGGGCGGCGATAGATTTGCCACATCTCGGCGCGCGCTTCCCATGCCGTGCCGGTCATTCCCGCCATGATCGGATATTGCCTGAAAAACCGCTGGAAGCTGAGCCGTGCTAGATTCTCCTTATCGGCGGTGACGGGGACCTGCTCCTTGACCTCGATCGCCTGGTGCAGCCCATGCCGCCACGATCGATCCGCCAGAACGCGGCCCGTGAATTCGTCGATGATCTGCACCTTCTGGTCGGCTGTCACCAGGTAATGCTCGCCCCGGGTGAAGCAGTGCCGCGCGTTGAGGGCCTGGACGACCAATTCCTCGCGCCGGCGCTTGCCTTTCCAGAAACCGCCATCGTGCTCGCACAGCTCGTCGAGCCGCTCTTCGCCGCGCTGGGTGAGGTCCACCTGCCGCAACGTCCAGTCAATTTTGAAATCGCGCACCAGCTCAAGCTGCGTGGCCATCGAATCGGCCCGGTCATACAGCGAGGCGTTGCCCTCTTCCTCAGGCGCGTTGGAAATAATCAGCGGCGTGACGCCTTCGTCGATCATCAGGCTGTCCGCTTCGTCGACGATCACGCGCCACAGGCCCGGAACCAGCAGCGGGCTTTTCTGCGAGCCGGCCATCAGCATTCCCACCACCGTCTGCGTGGATGAACGCAAATTTCCCATCGCGATCTGGTCGCGCAGGAAATCGGCGACCAGTTCCTTGCTCGTCACATACACCACGTTGCGGCGGTAGTGATCGAACCGCTCTTTGCCAGCCGTTTCGTGAATCACGTAACCGGCGCTCAGGCCGAGCATGCGATAGACCGGCCCCATCTCCTCGGCGTCGCGCGCGACCAGATAATCGTTCACGGTGATGATATGCACCGGCTTGCCGTGCCAGCCCCACACTGCGGCGGCGAGAGAGGCGGTCAGCGTCTTGCCCTCACCCGTGGCCATCTCGGTGATCAGCCCCTGCAGCATCCCCAGCGCCCCGGCGATCTGCACGTTAAACGCCCGGAGTCCAATCGCCCGCAGGCCCGCCTCGCGCGCGATCGCCATCGCCCGGTCCAGCGCGGGCCCTTCGAGTTTCCCCAGCCTGGCCACGTCGCGGGATTGCCCCACCGCCTCGGCGAACTGCTGGGCGCCGAGATTGTGAATATCCTGCTCGAGCGCTTCGATGCGCGACGCCTGGGCCATCAGCTTGCTGAGCACCCGCCGCTTATTTTTTCCCCATCCGACGATCCCGCTGAAAAATTGGTCCAGTCCCTTCAGCTCCGGCGCTTTCACCCGCCGGGCATCGAAGATTGACCAGAGATCGTCGGAAACAACTGACATATTTTTGTCCCGGAGATGATAGACCGGGCTACAGCCATTTACCCTGGTGCGACTGGATCAACTGCAGATATTTATTTTTCCAGAGCCATGCCAGGGTTCGGCGATACAGGGTCAGCCGCACGTACGCCCGCTGGCCCGGATAATATTTCTCGCCGGGATTGTCCAGCTTGATCGACGCTTCGAAGGTTGGCATCTGCGTCTGAATTCCGTTGGGATCGCGCGGATCGACGATGAGATCTCCACCGCCGCGCGAGCCGAGCGCCGAATCCACCAATTCCGTGACGGCCGCCGACGGCAGCTTCATCTCGCCGCCGCTCACGGTCGAGCCGAGCGCGCCCGCCAGCCGCACTTCCACTTTCACATCGTCCAGCTTGCGGGGGATCAGCTCGAAATCCTTCTGGTCGATATCGCCGCGAATCACCAGCTTGTCGAGCACGGCGACGCGGCCGATTTCCTGGCCCGGCCGGACGACCGTATCGGGAAGCTCGCGCAGCGTCGGAGCGATCAATCGCCCCGAAAATGGCGCGGTGATCTTCAAATCGCGGTCGCGCCGCTGGGCATCGGAAAGCTCGTCCTGCCAGACCGCCACGTCCTGCACGTCTTTCAGGAATTCGATCTGGTCCTCGACGCGCGATTGCCGCATCTTGGCCTGGACCTCGTGGAGCTTGGCGCCGTAGAAAGCCAGGTCGCGGCGAACTTCGGGATCCTCAAGCTGAAGGATGGTGTCGCCGGCCTTCACAAGCTGGCCATCCTGCGCCATCACGGCGACGACCCGGCCCTTGCCCGCGCATTTCAGCATGCCGCTCTGGACCGCGCCGTCGGCGCCGATGGGATCATCCGGCTGGACCATGCCGGCGAAATCGACGTGGACGGGAAATCGAATCTGGAAAATCACCAGCGCCGCCGCCGCCGCGACGATCGCCGAGAAGGCGATGGCTCGCTTGCGCTTACGGTGAAGCTCGGGATCGAGCAGGAGATATTTGAAAAGCTGATACGCCGGCACCCCGCCCCACGTGATCACGCCGCCGATCGCCATCAAAACGCCGACGATCGGAACCTTGTCGTACACCACGACGACGATCATGATGCCGATGAATACGCGGTAAATGCTGCTGGCGATGGCGTAGGTCAGCAGCCAGAGGCGCTGACCGACCGGGGGCAGCGGCTGGGTGAGCTTCAGGCGGAAAATGTGCCGCTTGATAAGGCCCAGCGAATATTCCGTGCTCTTCTGGCGAAGGTTGGGAATTTCCAGCCAATCCGACAGGATGTAGTAACCGTCATAACGCAGCAGCGGGTTGGCGTTGAAGATGAGAGTGGAAACGCTGGCGACGAACATCGCATTGTAAAAAAGCTGGCTGAGCACGGGATAGGTCACGGGGTTGGTGAAATGCCAGGCGATTGCGCACAGCGCCGCCACGAACAGCTCGACGATCATCCCCGCCGCGCCCACGAAAACCCGTTCCCACTTGCTGGGAAACGACCAGGCGGTGGACGCATCCACATACGGCGTGGGGACCAGCACCAGCAGCATGATGCCCAGCTCGTGACATTCCCCGCCGAACCTCCGGCAGGCGAAAGCATGACCGAGTTCGTGAATCAGCTTGATCACCACGAACGTTCCGTAGAGCAGCGCAATATTTTCCACGTTGTGCTGGAAATCGAGCGTGGTCGCGGCGGCATCCTTGAGCTGATCCCACTGCGGCAGCACCGTGATCAGCGCCAGGCCGACGACGACGAGCCAGATCATCGCCCCGACTTTGCTGAACAGCATCCGCGCCACCGGCATCCACCGGCACAGAAACCGGTCGGGATCCCACAGGCGTATCCGCGGGAAAAGGACGTTCATGAGCCGGTTCTGCATCTTCTGCTGAACCAGTTTTTTGTGCCGCCGCAGCAGCACCATCGCATCGGGCGTGATGTTGGTTTCCAGGAGATTGGCCGCATAAAGCTGGCTGAGGACCTGGATGACTTCGGGCTGGGTCGGAGAATCATCGGCAAGCTGACCCCCGACGAGGTCCCAGGCCTCTTCAACGCTCCGACGACCGTCGAGCAGACCGACAAACCGATAAGCCGCGTCGCTGAGGCGGTGGAACTGGTTTCCGGCCGGATCGCGCACCACGTACCAGCGATCGCCGCGGTAAAACTGGCGGGAAATCTGGGCGCCCGCGCGCAGCTTGGGTTTCAGGGGGGCGACGCGATACCAGGATTCGGAAAATGTCGGTCGAAGCTGAAGCATTAAACCCCGTTTAGCCGCCTCGCTTGCGAGGCGCGTTTCCTACAACCACAACTTGAATCGCAGATACTCGATGAACCGATGCGTCCAGATCCACATCAGGGGGCGATGCGCGATTTCGATCCGGGCTTCGCCGGCCATGCCCTGCCCCCAGGTGCCGGACGTCGGCGGCGTCTGTGTCAGATACGCATACACCGTGAATGTGTTCTCGTTGTCCTTGTTCTCGGGCATGGGAACGATGCGATCGATCGTGAACGGATATTTATCCGTGGGCAGCGCGGTCGTCGCCAGCATGCCGGTCTGGCCGACGTGCAAAAGCTGAATGTCCCGCTCGTTCACCGAAAGCAGCGCCCGCAGGCTGTTGCTGGCGGCGATCACGAACAGCTCGTCGCCTTCCTTCTTGGGAACGTTCCGCTGATCCATCAGGTCGCGGGCGCTCGACAGCACCACCCCGTCAAACGGCGCGCGAATCACGCCGCGATTGATCCGATCCTGGTAAAACTGCACGTCGTCGTCGGCAGCTTCCATTTCGTATTTCGCCTGCTCGGCGTCGGCGGTTTTGTCTTCGGTCAAATCCTTGCGATATTCCGCGGCGGCTTTGCGCATCTCGTCCTGCGACTTGTTCATCTCCAGCTTCAGGTCATACGTCTTCATGCGAAGCAGCACATCGTCCTTTTTCACATGATCGCCGGGCATCACCAGCACATCCTCGATCTGCCCGTCGAACGGCACGTCTAATTTACGCTTGTCCATCGCGTCAAACTGGAACTGCGCGCTGACGTGATACATCGGCCGGTAGAGGCAAAGAAAAACCAGCAGGGCCGCGCACAGAATCACCAGCACCTTGGCCAGTGTGTGCTGCGGGCCGACGATTTTTTTGCCGAAATCCTCAGCGCTGAGGCCGACCTTGGTGATAAGCCAGCGATCGTTTTCGTGGCGATCGTAAAGCTGGGGGGCAAGGAGATCGACGGCCACGGAAAGTCCGGTGGACGCCTGGGCCGACAGCTTGTGCGTCGGGGGAAATTCCAAGGTGACGGCGCCGACGACTTCCGCGCGACGCCGCAGCGGCAGTGTCAGCACGACGTTGCCGCCCTCGGCTCGCGCCAGTTCCTGCGCCGCGCGGCTGACGTTCTGCGTCCCGCCGCCGGTCGGCTCGAAATGCACCGGCTCTTCCTGGTCGATACATTCCTCCATGGTTTTTTCGAGAATTTTCACCAACTCCTGCCGCTTGTCGAACTGCTCGGTGTGGGACAGGGCCTTCACGCGCACGTCCTGCCCCTTCACCCAACCCAGCGCCACGCGGGTCGCCCCGGTGCGGGTGGCCAGCTCGTTGCAGAGGTTCATCGCGGCCGATTCAAATCCTTCGGCGGTGGCAACCGCGGTGGCAAGCTGCAGCACGTGCTGATGGGATTGCGCGACGATCTGCGATTGCTCGCTCTGGCGGCGAAGGACGTAAAGATCGAAATATCCGGCGACAAGCTGCATCGACATGTGCCGCTGCTTGGCGCGCCCCAGGTCCATGCAGCGGGTGATGACGGCCGTCACCGCGACGATCTGCGTTTCGCGGCGCAGCGGGGTGATGAGGCAAAACTGCGGCTCGATGCCGCTGCCGCCTTCGTTGGAGGGGAGTTCGACGATCGCGCCGTCTTTTCCCTGCGAGAAGACCGACTTGATGAGTTGCTGGAACCCCGCCACCGCCGCCGCCCGGGCCTCGGGGGGGCTGTTGTCGGGGCGCATGTGCTCGATGAGCCGCAGCGATGGTTCCTTCTGATCCTTTTCCGGGTCTTTCTGGGCTTCGACGAGGAATGCGGCAGCCTCGGTCGCGGCGACCATCAGCGCCTGCGCCTTAAGCAGGCTTTTTACGAACTCCGGGAGGCTTTCGGTGGCGATGAGCAGATGCTGCACCAGCCCCGTCAGGGACGATCCCTGGGCCTGGAGCGATTTGTCTGCCGACTGATTTTCAACGATCCCGGACGCCACGCTTCACCTGTTCCTTTTGTCTTCCTGATGTTTGTCCATCAAATTGTCGGCCCCAAGGCTCCAGAATCGTCGAGAAATTGAAAGTCCGATATCCACACAATCCAAATTTTTTCCCATTACTGCATTGCCGCGTCGCCGGGCAGGCGCACGTTCACCCAAAGGCCGGAACGCACGTTTTCATCATTGTTCAACTCGAGCCGAACCGTTTCCTTATCGCTGGCGGCATCCACTTCGGGATCGAGATAGATCACCTTGGCGCTCAGCCAGTTGCTGGGGCTGTCCTGATACGCGATCTGGGCGGTATCGCCGATCTTCAGCCGCAGCGCCTGCTCCGATGGAACCTTGATCTCCACCCAGAGCGGGCTGTTCGTGACCAGCGTAATTGCGCCATCCGGCTTGTTGGGATCGACAATCTCGCCTTCGTGAATGTTGATGTCCTTCACAGTGCCGTCCACCGGGCTGAAAAGCTGCATTTTGTCGATAATCCGCGCCTGGATGTCGGCATCGGCCAGGTATTTTTCACGCTGCACCAGCGTGTTGCGCAGCACAGCTTCCTTCTGGTCGTAATCAAGCTTGGCTTCCAGAACTTCATCGGCGCTGGTCGCCTGCTGAGCGAATGCGCGCACTTTGCTTTCGTATTCGGTCTTTCGGGCGTCACGGTCGGCGGTGGCGGCCTCGACAGCGGCGGCGGAATCGGCCTGGATCCGCGCCGATCGCAGCTTCAATTCCTCGACATCGGTATCTTCCTTGCCGAGAAGCTCGCCCTTCTTCACGGTGTCGTCCGGCTTCACAAACCATTGTTTCACGACGCCCATTTCCATGAACGATGGCTTGGTGATCAGCGACGGGGTGGTGCGCGCGATCTGCAGATCGTCGCCGGCGTGATTGACGTCGTCCGCGCCGGCCAGCGGCAAAATGCCCAGCATCGCTGCCGCAATCAAACCCCTTCGAATCCATTTCTCGCGAATCATTGGGTACAACCTTCCAAGGACAACTCGAGCACAAATTTGCGGCTTCTCCCTCGGCGGAATCCGCCAAAATACGCGGCGAAAGCGCCCCTGTCCACTGATAATGCCGGTGGATGATAACTTTACGACAACCGGGGTCGCAAGTGCATCCGTTTTGGCGACACCCCGCAAAATGTTATCCGGCCGCAATTAACGATATCCCAACCGCTCCAGGTCGGCCTCGCTCAGCCCGAAATGGTGGCCGATTTCGTGCAATACCGTCACGCGCACCTGGCGGATCAGTTGCATCTCGCTGTTGCAAACCGTTTGAATCGGGTCCTGGAAAATGTAAATCATGTCCGGCATCGCGCCGGAATCCTCGACGTTGCGCTTCGTCCGCGGCCGGCCGACGTACAGCCCCAGCAGCAGGCCGCCGGGCGCCACCCCCGCGCTCTGAAGCTGCGCCTGCGTCGGTTGGTCGCGCACCTCGATCGGCACTTCCTCAAGAAAGTTGGCGAACTCCTCGGGCAATTCATCCAGCGCCGCTTCCACCAGTTCGCCGAATTGCGCTTTGCTCACGCGATATGCCACCGCTAGAATCTCCTTCCGTAATCGTAGCGATCATCCGGCGTCGCGGCATAGCGCGGCGCGGATTTCCAAAACTCTGCACGGAGGTCAATTCAAGATGCGGCCATCGATTTTTTGTTGTCTATCGTTGCTGGTCGCGGGTTGCGGCACGGGCAGTCTGCTTATCACGCCGGTTTCCAACACGAGCGAGTTGAAACAAGTCACCGTCCAGGAAGGGGATCTGACGGGCAAGGTCGCCATCATCGGCGTTGAAGGCATGCTGATGGACGAGCGCGCCACGGGTTTGCTCCAGCAGACGGAAAATCCGCTGTCGATGTTCGTGCAGCAGCTTGACCAGGCCGCGGAGGATGATTCGATCAAGGCGGTCGTGCTGCGGGTGAATTCTCCGGGCGGGTCGGTCACCACCAGCGACACGATGTATGATGCGCTGGTCCGCTTCCGCGAAAAGACCCACAAACCCGTCATCGCCTCGGCGCAGGAACTCGACGCCAGCGGCGCTTATTACGTTTCCTGCGGGGCCGATAAAATTATCGTCTGCCCGACCACCATCATCGGCAGCATCGGCGTGATCTTCGATTCCTTCGATCTGCAGGGGACGCTCGACAAGCTCGGCGTGCAGACCGATGCCATCAAGAGCGCGCCGCTGAAAGACATGGGATCGCCCTACCGGCATCTCACCCCCGAGGCGCGACAGATCATGCAGGGAATGGTCGATGAGTATTACGCCCGGTTCAAAAACATCGTCGTGCAAAACCGCGGCATCAAGGATTCGGACACCCTCACGCTCGTCACCGATGGGCGCGTCTTCAGCGGCCAGCGAGGCGTGGAACTGGGCCTGGCGGACCAGGTCGGACGGCTTAACGACGCGGTCGATCTTGCCAAGAAAATGGCCGGCATCCCGGATGGCGAAGTCATCATGTACAAACGGCCGTACGGTTATTCCGGCTCGATTTATGCCGATATGTCCATGCCCGCGCCCCGGAGCAATGATCTCAATTTGAATCTTCCCATGAGCCACTGGTTGCCGGATGGGTTTTATTACCTCTGGCAGCCGTGACCGCAGCTTCAGTGATCGCAGATTCTCAGCATGATTCAAATCACCTGCACAAGTTGCAAGCGGGTCCTGAGCATCGATGATGCCTTCGCCGGCGGGGTTTGTCGCTGCCAATTTTGCGGGACGATTCAAACGGTGGTGGCCCGCGCCGGGGCGCCCCAGGCCGCGGGCACCGCGAAAGGCCCTAAAACGCTGTTCGAGAACAAGGCCCGCACCGCCGGCGGGGTGGGGAGCGGCAGCGGGCTGGAAGACCTTGCCGACGTTCTGCACAGCAGCGGGCTGGACGATGCCGCACATCGCAAACCCCCCTCCGCGCCGCCCCCGCCGCAAAAAAATCTCATCCCACTGCTGGGAATTTCCGCGGCCGTCATCATCGTGCTGCTTGCCATCGTCCTGATGCTGGTGTTTCGCGGATCGGGGAATTCGGCTTCTGCCGTCACGAACAATCTCCCCGCAGCACCGATCGCCCAAACCCCGCCGCCGGCCAATGTTCCCCCCAGTTTCTGCGGCATCCCAATCGATCAGCCGGTGGTCGTTTACCTGATCGACAACGGCTCCAGCTCCGCGGATGTGCTGGACACGGTGAAGACCGTCCTGTTCAAGTCGATTGAATCCCTCGGCCCGGATCGGCGATTCCAAATCGTCTTCTGGAACCCGGATACCGATCCCTACCCCTCCACGCAAACGGCGTTTGCCGTCAAGGACAACATTGATGTGGCAAAGAAGAAGCTCGACGACGTCACCGCCGCCGGCGCCACCGATCCGATGGCCGGTTTGAAAACCGCGCTGGGGGATGAACCGGGGCAGATTATCCTCGTCACGGCCAAGGCCGGCGATCTGGACGATTCCCTCGTCGGCAAGATCGTATTGCTGCGCGGCGGGTCGAGCGCCCGCATCGACTGCGTCGCAATCAACGGCGTGCCCGATGATAAAGTTTTGAAAAAAGTCGCCCAGCAGAGCGGGGGAAAATTTCTCCCGATCTCCGATGCGCAACTGCGCACCTTTTCATTCTGATCTTTTCCCTTCCCGGAAATTTCCCGACTCTTCAAAAACACGCGCGGTTGATAACCATTTTCCCCGAATTTTGTGCAACGGATTTACGGGCATCTGCCGATGAAGCTATCTGAGGCTGTGGTTGGCCTTTTATCGGACCCACGGCCGGCTTTTCGCACCTTCAATCGAGCGGCCCAATATCATGCGTTCCAATCGAAAAATAGTCGTACTCACCAGTCTTGTGGCCATGCTCACGCTGGCCAGCGCCATTTTGCTGCTGCTCGCTCCGCCGCCGCTCGCCGCCGAAGGGGTCTCCAGCCTATCCGCGGCGGATCATGGACCCTTCCTTGACGGCATCTTCAAGACCTCCACCTCGGTCAAGCCTGACCAGTGGAAGTTCATCTACATCCATCACTCCGCCACCCCCGGCGGAAACGCCTCCACCCTTGCCGTGCCTAGCTCGGGCCTGTGCGATCATTTTGTCATCGGGAACGGCGACGGTCTGCCCGATGGTCAGATCCAGGTCGGCCCGCGCTGGAACGCCCAGCAGCCCCCTGCCGCGCCGCCCGGGGTTGATTCCATCCAACCCGGGTGCATCAGCATTTGTGTCGTGGGTGATTTCGACCATTCGATGCCCACCCCCACCCAGGTCCGCAGTCTCTCGCAACTCGTGATTACGCTCCAGACCCAGTTTCGCCTGGGATCGGACAAGGTAATCCTCCTGACGGACACGGCCACCCCCTCCAGCATCGGGCGATATTTTCCGGTCACTTCCTTCCGCGATCAGATCCTTCCTTGAGGAGCCTCGCGAGGGCGCTGGCGAACCAACATTCTTCTTGCTATTTGCATGCCAATGGCATAGCCTTATACCAAGTTAATATTTGCGCGGGTAACGTCTCGCACCAAGGCGGTTGCCTTCATAATCCCTTGTTATCCCCAACCTTGGGCTGCCTACCATCCCTGCCGGCCATCCAGCAGGCGTGGAAAATGACGTTATTCGGGGTGGAATTCAGTACATGGCTCAGAAGCTCCTCCAATATGAGGTGTTGGAGCGTTTGGGAGAAGGTGCGCGTAGTACCATCTACGCCGTCAGCGATCCCAAGACGCGCCAAGTATACGCCCTCAAGCATGTCCTGCGCAGCGAGAAGAAGGACGACCGTTTCATCGAGCAGATGGAAACGGAGTTCGAAGTCTCCAAGCAGTTCAATCACGCCAACCTGCGCCGATCCTACGAACTGAAAATCACCCGCTCGATGTTCATGACGCCCAAGGAGGCGTTCCTGCTCATGGAGCTGGTCGATGGCCGGCCGCTGGAAATGCGCCCGCCCCGCGACATGGTTGAGATCGCCGATACCTTCATCCAGGCCGCACAAGGGCTGAAGTCGATGCACGCCCTCGGCTACGCGCACTGCGATATCAAACCCAACAATATCCTCCGTTCCGATACCGGCGCCGTGAAGGTGATCGACTTTGGTCAGGCATGTAAAATCGGCACCGTCAAGGAGCGAATCCAGGGCACGCCGGATTACATCGCTCCCGAGCAAGTCGCCCGCCGGCCGATCAGCGTGCAAACCGATGTCTTCAATCTCGGCGCGACGATCTACTGGACCCTGACCGGCACGAACATTCCCACGCTCTACACCGTCAACAAAAAGGGGGACAACAGCTTCCTCCTCGACCAGACCATCCAGACCCCATCGGACCTGAACCCCATCGTGCCCCAGGGGCTGTCGAACCTGGTAATGGAATGCGTCGCCACCCGCCCGGCCAAACGACCCGCCGACATGGATCAGATCATCATGCGGCTGGAGCTGATCAAGCACATCCTCACCACCAGCGCGCCGGCGAGCAGCTCAGACGATTCGACCCTCGGCCAGACCGCCTGAGCTATTTCCGCTCCAGCACAAAAAATCGATTGGCCAGAGAAGTCTTTTCACGATTCATTTTGAATTTAGCGCGCAGAAGCCGGGCAAATTTTTCATCGTTGAACCCCACATGCCCCGATGCCCATCGTTCTTCCAGTTGATCAGTATCCTTCCAAAGCCCGCTGCGAATCACCTCGCGTATCGACATCGACTCCACTTTCATCCGCAGCAGCCGCTGAGCTCCGTACTGACAAGCAAACCCAAACCCCACCGTTCGCGGAACGGAAGCCACGATAATTCCATCCGCCTTCAATAGCGAAAAGACCCCGTCGAGAAATTTCATCTTCTCGTCGTACACATCGGCGCCGCCGGGCGTGCCGATGTGCTCCAGCGTTTCCAGGACAAATGCCACATCGCCCGGCATTTCAATCTTCTGGCGAAGCTGCTCGAAAGACATATCGCAGTTGCACAGCGGCGTCACATTCCCCAGCCGCATCGTTTGCACGAGGTCCTGGGCGACGCGAATGAATTCCTGGCGCACATCCACCGCCGCCACGCGACGAAAATGTTTCGAGAGGGATGGGAGAAGAATCCCATCGGCACATCCGACATCGATCGCATCGCCGCCGAATCGTGATTGCGCTAACCCCAGCGCCGTTTCAAAATGCCCGCGCTTGATGCGCGAAACCAGCCCCCCGCGCAGATAGTTGTAATGCGAATAACTGCCGAATTCCCCGATATACAGCCCATGCCGCCCGCAGGTGAAAACCTCCGCCGGCGGCAAAATGAAATATCGTCGTAGCATGGGCGTCCCGCCCATTTTCCCCTGCAATTGCTTTATGGGCGAGACGCCCATGCTACAAAAATTCAACTCAATATTATACTGAGTTGCCGCGCCTACCTTCTGGCGAACCACCGGTTCCTTCCTATACTCTGCCCGGCAACTATTCCGGAGAAAAAATGACAGCGACCAGTGAGAATCCCCAAAAAATCGTCCTCGCCTACAGCGGCGGTCTCGACACCAGCGTCATCCTCCCCTGGCTGAAGGACCGCTACCCCGGCGTCAAGCTCGTCGCCTTTGCCGCGGAACTCGGGCAGGGGGATGAACTCAAAGGCATTGAGGACAAAGCGAGAAAAAGCGGGGCTGATGAAGTCGTCATCAAAGACCTGCGCCAGGAATTTGCCGACGATTTCTGCTTTCCCATGCTCCGCGCGCATGCGATTTATGAGAACGATTATCTGCTGGGCACCAGCATCGCCCGCCCGATCATCGCCAAGCACCAGGTGGAAGTCGCGCGGCAGACCGGCGCTGACGCTGTCGGCCATGGCGCGACTTCCAAGGGCAATGACCAGGTGCGATTCGAATTGACCTATATGTCGCTGGCGCCCGACCTGAAAATCATAGCGCCCTGGAAAGATCCCACCTTCGAGCTGCGCGACCGCGAAAGCGCCATCGACTACGCCAACAAAAAAGGTGTTCCCGTCGAGCAGAGCAAAAAGAAAATCTACAGCCGCGACCGAAATCTCTGGCACATCAGCCACGAGGGCGCCGACCTGGAATCTCCGGCCAACGAGCCCAAGGACGATCTGTGGGTGATGTCCGTCCCCGTTTCGAAAGCGCCTAACGAGCCGGAATATGTCACGATCGACTTCGAGCGCGGCAACCCGATCGCCGTAAACGGCAAACAATTACCCGGCCATGAAATCATCGCGCAATTGAATACCCTCGGCGGCAAGCACGCCGTCGGCCAGACGCAACTGGCCGAGAACCGTCTCGTCGGCATGAAATCCCGCGGCGCTTACGAAACGCCGGGCGGCACGATCCTCTACGAAGCCCACAAAGCCCTCGAGCAAATCTGTATCGAGCGCGACACCTTCCATTACAAACAGCAGATTGCCCTGCGATATGCTGAGCTGGTTTACTACGGCCAATGGTTCCACCCCCTGCGCGAAGCCCTGCAAAGCTTCATCGACCACACCCAGGGCCCCGTCACCGGTCAGGTGAAAGTAAAGTTATTCAAAGGCCGCTCTACCACGGCCAGCGTCACCAGCCCGCACAGCTTGTACGACCCCCAGCTCGCCAGCTTTAGCATGGAAGGCTACGACGTGACCGCCGCGCGCGGGTTTATCGATCTGTTTGGATTGCCGATGAAGGTGGCTCAGCAGACGAAGCGGTGGTGAATGTGGCACGGGGGTCCTCGCCCGTGTTTTACGCGTCACGTAAGAGACATGGGCAGGATGCCCATGCCATCTTGTGATTCACGGCATGAAGTATCGAGGATTGATATGAAAATATTCCGAAAGCCGCTGGATGTGCGCCACGGTCAATTCCCGCTTGCCCAATAGAATCAGGGAGATGAGCGGTTGACTGACACCCAGCAGTTTTGCCAATTTAGCTTGCGATAATCCCGATTCATCAGCAAGCCAATTCAACCGTTCGTGCGGCTTGAGGCGATCGGGACCACTTGGATAGTGCTCATTCTCATAGCTCTCGACCAGACTTGTCAGGGCATAAAGATAATCCGCCTCGCCGGCATCCAATTCTTCCTCACCGCGTACTGCCAACCGCTGGATCACCGCAATCGCTGCATCGTATTGCGCTTCGGAACCGATTACCCGCAGCGGAAATTTCCGCACCAGTTTCAAATAGCTCGGCAAGGCCTGAGTAACAGCAACCGTCATGAATTCTCCAGCAATCCCAGCGAAATTACAGTTGTTCCTTCCATTTAATCCCATCGTATTCCTTATGCGTATATAACCGCATGACAAATACGATCTGCCGATTGTAATGAATGGCCGCGATCAGGCGGTATTTATTGCCTCCGATGTTGAAGACCGCAACGGGCCGCCCGCTGGCCACGCGAACCTGATCGGCATGCGGGAACACCGCGCGCATCTCGCTTAAATTGGCCCATTCCGCGTCCTCGACCGCTTTATACCACCGCATTAAAGGTTCCCGCGCATCAGGGTGTTTCTGCCCGAATTTCTGAAGCATCTTCCTGGCGATCACCCGCACTCCGATATATTACATTTTGTAATATATCGGGTCAAGTGAGGTCGAACTATAATTTTTGCAGGACTTGGTTGAATCGCTGGCCGGTTGGGCGCCTGACGGAATACACTTTACGTAATGGACCTCTTCGCCGACTCCCGCAAGAAGAATCTCCAGCGTGTCGCGCCGCTGGCGGTGCGGATGCGGCCGCGCTCGCTGGATGAATTCGCCGGGCAGCAGCATTTTCTCGGGCCGGGCAAGCTCCTTCGCCGCATGCTGGAAGCGGATCGCCTCACCAGCGTGATCTTCTACGGGCCGCCCGGCACCGGTAAAACCACTCTCGCGCAGCTCATCGCGATCTACACCAAGAGTGAATTCGTCGAGGTCAACGCCGCTTCGGTCGGGGTGAAGGAAGTGCGATCGATTCTCGACGCTGCAAAGGAACGTCTCGCCGCCGGGGGGAAACGAACCGTTCTTTTTCTCGACGAAATCCACCGCTTCAACCGCGCCCAGCAGGATATTCTTCTGGGAGATGTCGAAGCGGGGCTGATCCTGCTCGTCGGGGCGACCACCGAAAATCCCTTTTTCGCCGTTAACTCTCCGCTCGTGAGCCGCAGCCAGATCTTTCAGTTCTCCCCGCTGAGCGAAGATGACATCCGCATCCTTATCCGCCGCGCTGTTGCAGACAAAGATCGCGGGTTTGGAAATCTTCGGTTTGAAATCGCCGATCAGGCAATCGATTTATGGGCGACCAAAAGTGATGGCGATGCCCGCCGGGCGCTCATGGCGCTGGAAGTCGCGGTTCTCTCGCAGCAGAAAGAGGACAACGCCCAGGGCCCGATAAAAATCGATCTGGACGTGGCCGAGCAATCGATCCAGCAGAAGGCGATCGTCTACGACGGCACCGGTGATGAACATTACGATGCGGCCAGCGCGCTGATCAAAAGCATGCGCGGCTCGGACCCGGATGCGGCGGTGTACTGGCTGGCCCGCATGCTTGAAGCCGGTGAGGATCCCCGATTCATCGCCCGGCGCATCGCGATCCTGGCCTCGGAGGACATCGGCAATGCCGACCCGCGTGCAGTTATGGTCGCCGCCGCCGCGTTCGATATCGTTGAGAAGATCGGGATGCCCGAGGCCCAGCTTACGCTCTCTCAGGCGGTGATTTACATGGCGACGGCCCCCAAATCCAACGCCTCGGCCCTGGCGATCTGGACCGCGGCAAAGGACGTCAAGGAAGGCCGCACCCTCCCCGTCCCAAAACATCTGCGAGATTCACACTATCCGGGCGCAAAGCGGCTGGGTCACGGCGAAGGTTATCAGTATTCACATGATTTTCCGGGCGGAATTGTCGAACAAGACTACCTCGGTGTCGATAAGATATATTATGATCCCGTGAATCGGGGTTACGAGGCGGAAATCAAGCAACGCCTCCAGCAGAGGGCCGAAGCGCAGGAACGGAAACAGGACGAGCCCGGTGAAGCCAAATCCGGCAAGACCGAGCCGTGACCGGTGGTTGTGTTCAGGATTTATGGTGGAAGAATCCGACAAGTCAGCGATTCGTAAACAGCTTCGGGAGAAGCTGGCAGCCATCCCCGAAACTGAGCGCATGGCCCGCAGCGCCACCGCCGCTGCTTTCCTCACCGCCAGCCCCGAATTCGCCGCCGCCCGCATCGTCATGCTTTATCTCACCGCCGCCGGGGAAATGGACACCGCGCCGCTGGCGCTCAAATGCTGGCAAACCGGCAAAATGGTCGTCGTGCCAAAAGTGAGCTGGGATCAGCGCAGGATGCTGCCGGTTGAAATCAACAGCCTGCAAACCCGCATGACCACCACTGGCCCCGGCGTTCGTGAACCCGTGAGCGGTAATCCGATGCCCGTGAATCTCATCGATCTGGTCATCGTTCCGGGAATGGGATTTACCGCCAGGGGATATCGCATCGGCCGCGGCATGGGGTTCTACGACCGCTTTCTGGCGCAGCATGATTTCATCGGCATCTCCTGCGGATTGGGATTCGAAGAGCAGATCGTCGCCGAGCTTCCGGTGCTTGACCATGACATGCCGCTGAGTATGCTGTGTACCGATCGCGGAATTCGGCGCTTCGCAACCAACTGCATGAGCCCCTGAATTCCGCACCCGTTTAGCGGCCGCACTTGAGCGGCGCTTGTTTTAGAGAACATGGAGGTTCTCGTGAGTCGTCAATCCCGCCGTCTGAGTCGTTTCCTTCTGGTCATTCTGCTGATCAGCTTTTCCGCCGCGGCGCTGTCGTTCATTTACAAGATCAATCACCAGCCGCTCGCCGCCGCTGATTCAGCCCCGCCCACTGCCGCGCTTGCGCCCGCGCCGGCGCCGGTTCCCGCGCCCGTGGCCACCGGCGACATCACCCCCGACACCCGGCCTGCGCCCAATATCGCGCTGCCGCCGATGGTTGATCCGGGCCCCAGCGCGATTCAGGCCGCCGAATATCTCCCCGTTCCCGCCACGCAGCCTGCCATCGCCGGCGCTGCCATTTCCGGATCCTCCGTCATGGCCGAAGCGCAGGGCAAGATCGACGCCGGCCGCCTCCTCGAAGCCCGGGCGGACCTCAACGACGCGCTGCAGGCCGGCAGCCTCACCGATGCCCAGGAAAGTTCCATCAAGTCCATGATCTCGCAGATCAACGACACCGTCGTCTTCAGCCGGCGGCATTTCGGGGATGATGAATACGGCGGCGTGTATGTCGTGCAACCAGGCGACAGCCTGGCCAAAATCGCCAATATCCACGACTGCACATGGGAACTTCTCAGCCGCATCAACGGCATCGACCCGCGCCATCTCCGCGCCGGGGCCACGATCAAGATCATCGAGGGCCCGTTCTTCGGCGTTGTCACAAAACACAGTTTCACGATGGATCTGTACCTCGGCGGATTGCCGGGTGAGAAGAGTTCAATGTTCGTTACCAGCTATCAGGTGGGGCTCGGTCAGAACGATTCGACACCCGTCGGAACGTGGATGATCGAGCCGCACCGCAAGCTGAAACATCCGACTTATTACAGCCCGCGTGGCGAAGGCGTCATCGCCGCCGACGATCCCAAGAATCCTCTCGGCGGTTACTGGATCGGCCTCACCGGCACGGAAGGCCAGGCCGTGGGAAAAATGTCCTACGGAATCCACGGCACCATCGACCAGGACAGCATCGGCAAGCAATCATCGATGGGCTGCATCCGCCTCCGCGCGAGCGATATCGCCATGGTCTTCGACATGATGGTCGAGGGAAAAAGCATGGTGGTGGTGAAGGATTGATTCACCCGTGTGATCCCCGAAGACTTTGAAATTCTCGGTCCGATCAGAGACATTCAAACCATTGCGTCTGGCCGCGGAGTGAGGGTGCTAACCAGGCTTCGGCGCCGCTACGGAGGATCTCGGTGGAGAAAATTGAGGCACCAATATACTTCATGCACTCCCCAGCAGATTGGTACGGCTTCTATGAGCGTCGTCGGATGAAGATAGTAAGGGATACGGGTAACCAAAGGAAAATAACCGCAACCGCAAACACTATCAAAAGAATCGGCCAATGTCTCAAGGCGTTGCCGGTCTTGAATGCCGCGAATGCGACATACGCCATTATCAGCGCTATTCCCCCGCAGCCGATCCACATTCCTACCCAATAAATCCAATGGGGACGCCTGAGTTTTCGAGGCGAGGCGTAATCGAGTTTTGGCGGATCGCTCATGGCGATTTTCGATGCTTCCTACGTTTGCTGGGCTTGTACGGATATTTGGCCTTTACCTTTTCAACGGAAGATTTCGGCAGATTAAACCCGGTCCGCGCCGCATCCGTGAATTTCTCCCACGGCGTCTGCGGTTTCGGTGGCGTGCTGTCTTTGGCCATATTCATAGGGTATAATAAAATCACGGACGCGGACAGCGGCCCATTTCAGCACAGGACTCGCCTCACCGTTTGGTACACAGATCGCACGTTGTTTCCGCAACGTGTGTCCGCGCCCGTGATCGCTGAATCATTCCGACTTTCGCTTCCCTCGTTTCATTTGACCGCCGACGTATACCCCTCCGATCCCTCGTGACCGATGAGGGTTTTGTACATTAGGCGTTTGCCAGAGATTGAGTTTGCGACGGCAAGGAACCGCGCACCATCATCGGTCTTGCGGTGATTGAATCGGAAAGCCTCGCTATCGACATAAGCGAGAAGATGAACCGGATCGACTGAAATGTGTGTCCCTTTGATGCACCGCTTAAACAGCGACCAGAAATTTTCAATGCCGTTGGTATGGACGATTCCATCGACATACTTTTCAGCATGGTCGATGAACTTGTGGATGTACTCCCCGTCCAGCCCCGCATATCCGGCGTGGGTATCCGTCATCAACTGCGCGCCAGGCGCTACATGTTTGTGAATGACGGGATATAGGCTGGCCTTGTTGACGTGACCCTTCAACACTTCGGCCCGCACAGTGCTGTGCTTTTTCTCGCTGTGGCGTTCGAGCAATCCGACGACGGCAGTTTTATCCTTCGCGCCGCCGCCGGTGATTTTGATCTTCCGGCGCTTGGCATGCATATTCTTGGCGAGTCCACCGATGAACGTCTCATCGGCTTCCACCGCAGCGCCGGTTGCGCCTAGCTTGGCCATTGATCCCTGTTTCAACGCAAAGCGGATGCGGTGGAGCATGAACCATGCGGTTTTCTGAGTGACGCCAAGAGCGCGGTGAATTTCCCAGCTGCTAATACTGTTTTTGCAATTTGCTTCCATCCAATACGCGGCCAGCCACTTTTCCAGCGGCAGCGGCGAATCTTCCATGATCGTTCCGGTTTTCAGCGAGAATCGCTTTTGTGGATGCTTCTCACGACATTCCCACTGGCGGCGGGTTTTGATGTAGCGGACGCGAACGCTTCCACAGTGGGGGCAACACATGCCGTCTGGCCAGCGGATTTGAACCATGAACGCATGGCAGTTGGCGTAGTGGGCAAAATGCTTGATAGCGCCTTGCAGGGTTTTCGGGGTGCTTTCGGCGTCCATTTAAACACTGTACATCCTCGCAAGGCGCATGTCAACATAATTCGATAACATATCCGATTAATTTTGTCGATATACGCCATTGATTTTGTCGGATCGAACGGTATATTATTCCGCAACAGGAGTAATACCGATGACGGAAACCAACAAGCCGCAGCCGGAAAAAAGCAATGCTGAGTTCAAGCTTACGCCTGTACGCAGTCCCAATTTTCCTGTCTATAAACTGGAGTCGGCGATAGCAAAGGCTAAGATTCTGTATGAGGCCTACAAGATGCATCGGGTTCCCGTGAAAGCGGCGACTGAGAAGATGGGGTTTTCCACTCCCAGCAGTAGCACCACGCTTCAAGCACTGGCGGCCTTGAAATCATACGGTTTTATCGACGTCCAGGGTAAGGGCGATGGTCGCATGGTGGCCGTAACTGAAGATGCGGCAAAAATCATCGCCAAGCATCCCAGTGCGGAGGCGTTAATCAAGAAGGCCGCGCTAGCCCCAAAGATACACTCCGAGATGTATACGAAATTCTTCGGCCCAGATGGATTCGCCCCGGATGAAACCATGCAGCACTATCTCTGCTTTGACCGGGCAGGGGGTAAATTCAACGATCAGACGGTAGAACCGTTTCTTCGTCAAATGAAGGCGACTTTTCAGTTTGCGAAGCTATCTCAACATGATAGGATGTCAGTAGATGAGCCGGATTATGTCGAAAAGGAGTTGGAAATAGGCGATTTCGTCCAGTGGGATTCTGCTGGTGTTGCTCAGTTTCCAGAGCCTTTGCCAATAACTGGATTCTCTCCTGATCACGAATTTGTTTTCGTAGACGAAAAGCCGTGCGGAATGCCCATTGGAGAGATTCGGAAGGCCGATGTGCCGGTTGAAAGGATGAAGCAAGTGAATCAGCCCGCGCCGCCGCTACAGGCAACCAATCACACCTATTCCAGTTCGGGGAATAATGTCGGCGGCAATTCGTCGGCATCTTCTTCGTCTGCGACGAAGAATCAAATTCCACCCGCGAATCCGAATTATAAGCTCCCTGGGCCGTCATCTGGATTTAGGCAAGCCGTCTTGCCCAGTGCCGGTGGCGATATCGTTGTTCGGTGGCCGATGGCCGTCTCTGCGAAAGAGTACGAAATCATCGACAAGTGGCTTGAAATGTTAAAGGGCATGATAAAAACCGATGTCAGCAACACACCGGGGAAAATCGAGCTATAATGCTAATGGGTTGGGCGCGACCGGTTTCCGGGACCGATGCTCAGATGCGCCACCAAGTGGCCCCCGAGATTGCTTGTACGACATCCAGAAATGGAGATCTTATGGGCAAAAATGTGCATGGTAAATTGGCGTCCCTGTGTCGATGGATCGTTCGTCATGATTTCGCGATTGTGATTGTTCTTTCCTTAACTCATATCGGATTGTCTTGCTTGCATTCTCGGGAATCGGTCGCGCTCAACCCCTTTCACTAAAGACGTGCCGCCAGTTGAGTCGCTTCGCGATTTTCGTGGGGTGAGTGCATCAAGTATATTGTTGCCAAAATTGAAGGGTACGGCCCTCATCCGCGAGTATAATGGCGATATTTATGAAGCCGAAATACACTGGTTCGAATCACACGGGATCGGAAAGCGTGACTGGAAAATCAAAAAACGTCGCGCGTAGCTCTGCACAAAAATATCCCTATCTCGCGATCTGCATTAAAAATGGCGGAAACGCTGCCTCGCTTGAGCGGGGAAAGGCGTATCGCGTCATAAAACCATTGCGGGGGGATCCTCCCCATAGAATTCGTATCCTGGATGAAGAAGACGAGGATTACCTGTATCGAGCCGACTGGTTCGTCCCTATTCAGGTACCCGTTCTTGCAAAGAAAAGCGTCTTACGGGCAATTTCGGCGTAGGCGGAAAATCGTGTCCACCGAATCCCCGCTTGTCGATACCCCGGCGCGATGTCGGTCCAGAAGCAAGTTCGTCATCGCCGCTTTCATCGCGGCGTTTTTTCTATCGCTTTTTCTCGATATTCCCCTGTCCACGTGGGCGCACACCAGCGGTCTGGCGCCGTGGCTGAAATTTCACGTCAATGTCGCGCGCGCTATCCGGTTCCCCGGGAGATTTTATTACAGCCTCGTCGTGTGCGCTTGGATGCTGGCGCAGCGCTGGCTGGCGGGAATCCGTTTCAAGCCCGCGATTTTTGCCAAACCGCTGATCGTTTTTATCGCGGCGATCCTCTCCGGGCTCAACGCGCCGCTGAAAATTCTCATTGGCCGAATTCGGCCTTATCACGGCGTGCCGCCGTTTGAGTTGCATCCGTTCAAATTCGGCCTGATGAGCGCCGAGGCGAGCTTTTCGTTCCCCTCCGGCGATGCCAGCCTCGCGTTCGCGATGGCGATGAGCCTCAGCCTCACGATTCCGCGGTTGCGGCCGCTGTGGTGGATGCTTGCGGTGATCGTCGGGCTGGAGCGCATCGCCGAGAATGCCCACTATCCCAGCGACGTCGTCGCCGGCGCCGCGCTGGGCGTGGGCGTCGCGCTGCTGGCGCGGAAGGCCGTCCCGCTCCTTTTGACAAAATGATGAAAATCCCCGCAAATTTACTATGATCGCCGCGGGGTTATTTAGAGGCTCTCAAAGGTTGGAAATGCAAGAATCTGCCCAATCGTCGCCCGAACTGTCCCTCGTCATTCCCGCTTTTAACGAGCAGGAAGTGATTCCCGAACTCCTGCGCCGCGTCGAGGCCGCGCTGCGCTTGACCCACCGATCGTTCGAAGTCGTCATCGTCGATGACGGCAGCACGGACGCCACGCCGAAAATGCTCCAGGATGCGATGCGGGATCGCCCCTGGCTTCGGCTGTTGCGCATGAGCCGCAACGGCGGACAGAGCGCCGCATTCGACGCCGGCTTCAAAGCCGCGCGCGGGCAGATCATCGCCACCATCGACGCCGATCTGCAGAATGATCCCGAGGAAATCGCCCGGCTTCTTCCCATGCTCGACGGGCACGACATGATCACCGGCCAGCGCGCCAAGCGCGCCGACAGCGCCTTTCGTCTCTGGCAAAGCCGCTGCGCCAACCGCATCCGCAATTACATCAGCAAGGAAACAATCCAGGATTCGGCCAGCAGCCTGAAAATCTATCGCCGCCATTGCCTCGACGGCATTCATCTCTTCAATGGCTCACACCGCTTCATGCCCACGCTGGTGAAAATGCGCGGCTACACGGTCCTGGAAACCCCCGTCAAGCATTCCCCCCGCTATGCCGGCGTCGCCAAATACGGCTTCCGCAACCGCGCCTGGCGCGCGTTCGTCGATCTCCTGGGCGTGCGCTGGATGAAGGAAAGATATCTGCGTTACACCGCGTCGGAGGTCTGCCCCGAACCGAACGACAAACCACAATAAAAATCAAAGCGGCGCGGCGACTTCAGTCGCCGTGTTCCCCGTACTGAGCCACCACAACACAAGCACGCCCAGGTAAGAACAGAAATACCGAAACGACTTCAAAATAAGCGGTACATGCTCAACCATTGAATTTCCTTCCGTTACGCCGCGACCTGATACGGCACGAATTTGCTTTCGGCGAGAAAAGTCTTCAGAGCCGAAACCACCACCGGGCACAGGCCCCGGCCGACTTCGCGCTCGATGATCGTCAGCGCCTGATCGCTGGTGCGCTCCGGACGGTACGGCCGTCTGGCGGCCAGCGCCTCATACATATCCGCCACCGCAAGTATGCGAACCTCCAGGCTCAGATCATCGCCCCCGATTCCGCGGTGATAGCCGCCGCCGTCGAGTCGTTCATGATGGCTGGCGGACATTTCGGCAAAATCGTTGAAGACCCGCACCCGCGAAAGAATCGCGTGCGTGTAGGAGGTGTGCCGCCGCATCTGGGCGATTTCATCGGCGTCCAGTTTGCCGGGTTTATCGAGAATCAGGTTGGAAACACCCAGCTTCCCGATATCGTGCAGGAGCGCCGCCCAGCGCAGCTTGCGCAGGCGGCGCCCCTGCAAATCCAGGACCCTGCCCAGTCCCTCGGACACTTCCGCAACACCGCGCGAGTGCTCGTAAGTCCACGGGCTCTTGGCGTCCACCACATCGCTGAACGCCAGCGCCAGGCGGTCGAGGACTTCATCCGTGGCCGGGAGGGCGAAACCCTCCGGCTCCAGCGCCGCCGCCCGCGCCGCCGGATCCGGCGACGCCATGTCCGAAAGCAGACCCTCGTGATCGCGCAGCCGCGAAAATGCTTCCGCCAGCTCCGGATCAAACCAGCTTCCGGCCCGTCGCCGGACCACCTCGAACGCCGCCTCCGCGCCGCCGGTCTGCCAGAAGACTTCCGCCGTCTGCGCCAGACCCATGATCCGCGCCAGCAGCGGGATCGATTCACCGCTCAGACCATCGGGATGGCCAAGCCCGTCCCAATGCTCGTCCAGCGAGTGGATCGCCTGCGCGGTCAGCTCGGGCAACAGAAGTTGCCGGGCGATTTTCGCCCCGCGCTCGCAGCGCGTCTCAACCATCTCGCGCGCCACCGCCTGCCCTTTGGCCGCCAGCGTGGCGACGCGCGAAACCTTGTTCCACAGCGATCCGCCCATCCCGATGTTGCGGGCCACGTAACCCACCGAATCCATCATGCTGGTCCAGTTGGTCGTCTTCAGATCGCATTTGACCTGCCGATCGTCCGCTCCAAACAGGGCACACACCTTCGAGGCGTTGCTGGAACACCCCAGGTCCTTCAAAAGCAGCCCGTAAAACAGGGCGCACGTTTCATCGTGTGACAGCGAAAGTTCCCCGGCAATCCGCATTCCGATCAGGCACGACCTGGCCGCATGACCGGCCGGCTGGCCTTCGGTGATGTCCAGCGCATACGACAGCGAGGAGACCACCTCCGAATACCGAATCGAATCATCGCCGGTTTTGTTCATTCCCGCATCGAACGCATTCATGATTCTCACTCCATCCCACAGTCTTCGTACCTGAGTGAGATCAAATACATTTGGCCGGAATGCAAACGGGAGATTCTTCACCTTCGCGGGGTCCGATAAAATCGATTCGTGAGGCTCCAGGGTTGAGCCACGCCCCTGTCTTTCTTACCATCCATAGACATTAGAGATGCGAATCCGCTCCCATGATCTCGCCGTTTGCAGTTGGTCGCTCGACGCCCCCGGGTTGAAAGACATTATTGAATCCACGGCGAGCCTTGGCCTCTCGCACGTTCATCTGGCGCTTGCCCAGCTCATGTTCCTTGACGACAAGCAAAAGCATTTCGAACTCGGCCAGTTGCGCGCCAGCGGCATCACCGTCACCGCCGGCATGATCGGTTTTCCCGGCGAGGATTATTCGACGCTCGCCCGCATCCGCCTCACCGGCGGTTTCGTTCCCGACGAGCCGTGGGAACTTCGCCGCAGGCTCACCATTGAAGCCGCAAAACTCACCCGCGAGCTGGGCATTAAAATCCTCACGACTCATGTGGGTTTCATTCCCCCTTCCGATCACGAGTTGTATCCCCGACTTCTCAAGCGCGTCGGTGATGTCGCGGCCGCGCTGGCGGAACTGGAAATAGACCTGGCGATGGAAAGCGGCCAGGAACCCGCCTCGGAAATGCTCCAGTTCATCAACGATCTGCCGGTCAGAACCGTCGGCGTCAACTTCGATCCCGCCAACATGATTCTCTATGGCACGGGCGATCCCGCCGCATCGGTGCGCACGCTCGGCCGGCATATTCGCCACGTGCATATCAAGGATGCCGCCGCCTCCGAAAACCCCGGCTTGGACTGGGGCCAGTCCACGCCCGTCGGCGGCGGTCAGGTGGATTTTGTCGAATTGCTCGACGCCCTCGCCGAAGTCGGCTACACCGGCCCGCTTGCCATCGAACAGGAATCAAGCCGCCGCGGCGAGGAGAATGTCCGCGCCGCCGTCATTTACCTGCAATCGCTCGGCTGAAATCAGGGCCTGTCTGATGAATCCCCGCGCGGTCAGACGAAGTGGATTTCGCCCGCGTGCAAGGAGCGACGACGAGCAGTATTGTAAATAAATACGGCGAGGAGGAGCGACGCCGTACGCGGGCGAAATCAACGAGTATGGCCCGCGAGGATTCATCAGACAGGCCCTAAATCGATCCCGCATACCCGCGCAGCGACTGCTCGAACCCCATCGGCTGCCAACCGAAATCACGCACAAAATCCGCCGTGTCGCCGGAATTGTCTTCCAGGCTCATGACCACCTGATCGCGATTGAACGGCAGCAGCGATCCCGGCACGATGGCCGCGACCAGCTTCGCATACCATGCTGGAATCGCCAGCGTGAGCCGCTGTTTCCCGACGATCGCCCGCGACGCGATCCGGTGCATCATCGGCCAGGTCAATCGATCCGCGCCGCCCAGCTCGTAAATCCGCCCGATGGATTTCGAATTTCTGATCGCTTCCACGAAGGCTCGCGCCACCTCATCAACAAAAATCGGCTGCACCCGCCCCTTGGCATTCAAGCCCAGCAACCCAGCCCCAAAATACGGCATGAAAAGAAATGGCGGCGATTGTTTCCTCGCCCATTTCGCTTCCATTTTCATGAACTCCCCCCTGGGGCCATGAATCATCGACGGCCGAAAAATCGTCCAATCCAATCCGCTTTCGCGCACGATCTGCTCCGCCCGCCATTTCGTGCGGCCATATTCAGTTTCCGCATCGGCCCGCACGCCCATCGCCGACATATGCACAAACCGCTTCACCCCCGCGCGCTTCGCAGCCTCGACAACGTGCCGCGTCGCTTCGACGTGCATGCGCTCAAACGTAATCCCCGCCTTTGGATTTTCCTGGATGATCCCGATCAGATGAATCACCCCGTCACATCCGGCCATCGCGGCCTCGAGTCCGGCCGGGTCAAACAAATCCGCCCGAATCGACTTCACATCTCCGCCCGTCTCCGACAGATTTTTCCGGTTCACCAGTGCATTGACGCTCAGCCCCGCGCGGATCAGCTCCTTCACAACCGCCGATCCCACAAATCCGCTGGCGCCGGTGAGGAAGACTCTTTGCGGCATAATCCGTTAAGATACAGCCATGCCCGTCATTCGTCTCGGCACCCGCGCAAGCCTGCTCGCCTGCAGCCAGTCGACCCAGGTGGCTGAGGAAATCCGCCGCAACACCGGCATTGATGTCCAGATCATCAACATCACCACCACTGGCGATCAGATCACCGACCGCCCCTTGTACGAAGCCGGCGGCAAAGGCCTGTTCATCAAGGAACTTGAATTGGCGCTGCTGGCCAATCAGATCGACTTCGCCGTCCACAGCTGCAAGGACGTGCCCGTCACCATGCCGCTGGTCGATCAATCCGGCCTGACCATCGCGGCGATTCCAAAACGGGCCGACCCGCATGATGTGCTGATCACATCGCTGGCCACCTCGATCGACGAGCTCCCCCAGCACTGCACCATCGCCACCGGCAGCCTGCGCCGAAAATGCCAGCTTCTCGCTCGGCGGCACGATCTGGTGATCCAGCCCATCCGCGGCAACATCGACACCCGCATTCGCCGGGTGCAGGCCGGCAATTTCAGCGCGACCATCCTCGCCCTCGCCGGGATCCGGCGCGCAAATCTTTTCGACCATTCGATCATGCACCCCATCTCGGCCGACGTCCTGTTGCCGGCGCCGGGCCAGGGCGCGCTCGCGCTGCAATGTCGCAAAGACGATAACGCCACTATCGAGATTCTCGCGAAGCTCGACGATCCATTTACTCGCGCTGCCGTAGAGGCCGAGCGCGCTGTTGTCGCCGCGTTGAATTGCGATTGCCATTCCCCGATAGCAGTCTTCGCTGAGTTTGAAAACGATCAACTCCACATCCGCGCCGCCCTCGGCCACAAGGACGGCCAGCCCCCCGTCAAATCCGCCGCGACCGTTGCCCGACCGACCGACGCCATCGCAGATATAGTGCGCCAACTTTCATCCTGAAAAAACGCGAAAAGGGGGACATTCATAATTAAATCACTATATTCCTAAATATATGCAGAGAAATAGTTTATCATAATTATGAATGTCCCCTTTTTACGACTGTCAGAAATGTTTGGATATCCATCTTGCCTGATGGCTCTATCGTCAGATCGATTTCGCCGCAGCGGCTTGTGCGGTAGAGCGGATAATCGGCCGCGATTTCGTCGAACAAACGCTGCTTGTGGGTCAGGTTTCGCGCGTTGGACGCCAAAATATATTTTGGGTGTACGGCGCGGATGAACGCCGCGGTGGTGATTTCCGCGCTGCCGTGGTGCGGGGCGATCAGCACATCGGCCGCCAACAGCTCGGGATGCTTCAGCAACTCACGTTCAGGAGCCACCTGGATATCGGCGGGAAACAGAACTGTTTCGCCCGCGAATTTTAATTTCAGCACCAGCCCGCAGTCGTTGGAATCCATCTGGCAATTCGCCGGCGGCCAGAGCACGTCGATCGTCGCCCCGTCGCCGAGATCGACATGGTCGCCTTGATGAACGATCGTCGGCGGCCGCCCGGCCGATCGCAGGGTCTCCAGCAACTCGGTCGCCGGATAATTTCCCACCGCGTGGCGGGCAAATTGGGGGCTGGTGTAAACCTGGGGCTGGCGATAGCTGCGAAATACTTCGGCGGCCGCGCTGATGTGATCAAAATCGCCGTGGCTCAGCAGAATTTTATCGACATTCGTGCAGCGCTCTTCCCGCAGCCAAGGCAGGACGATTTCGCGTCCCACATCGGAGATCGTGTCCGATCCCACATCGATAAAAATCGCGTGATCGGGCGATGGACGGATGATCGCGGTCTGACCCGCTCCGATGGAAAGCAGGGATATCCGCAGCGGCTCGCGCGATGTGCCGGCCGGCGCCGGGGGACTGCCTGCAACGCTCGGCGCCAGCAACAAGGCGGCCAGCATGGCAAGCGAACCGCTGCGCATCAGCCATCGCCGCAAACGACTCTGAATCGGCAGGAAAAATAGCAAGATCAGCCCGTAATATCCGACCAGCAGCCAGATCGGTGGCGACACCGCAATCGAAGCGCCGGGCAGCCGATCGATCGATTCGATCACCCTGCGCATGCAGATGATCGGCCCCGACGCGGCGCTGGCCCACAGATACGCGCCGCCGGGCCACAGCAGCGTGAAGAAGATTTTCGCCACGCCGCCGTATAGCGCGACCACCGTCAGCGGGAGCAGCACGATCCCGGCCGGCACCGCCCACAGATTCAGTTGCCGGAAATGGTACGCAATCAGCGGCATCGACATCGCCCATGCGATGCAGGATGCGATCAGCGTCAGCGCCACAAATTTTCCGATCCAAATGGCCGCCTGCATTGCCGGCGATCGCGAAATATTTCTTCGCGGATCGTCGCCGAACCACCACCGCCGCAGCCATCGTTCGGCGGCATGGGCCATCAGTATCATCCCCAGCACGGCTGCGAAGCTGACCTGAAACCCGCCGCTTTGCAGATCGCCGGGATGAATCAGCAGCACGACCGCCACCGCCGCGAAAAACATCTGCAGCGAATCCATTGTGCGGCGGCCCAGCAGTCCCATCGTCGCGCCGGCGCAGAAAATAATCGATCGCCAGCCCGGCCAGGACGGCTCGGCCAGCAATCCATAAAGCACCACCGCCGCCAGCGCGGCCAGCAGAGAAAACCGCGGCGATTGCCGCAGCAGCCGGCACACCAGCAACGCCATTCCGCCGATGATCGCCACGTGCAATCCGGTGATGGCCAGGTAATGGATCGTCCCGGTGCGGACGAATTGATCGTCGAGATCGCGGAGCTGCGGATCGGGATCACCGAATACAAACGCCCGCAGGAGGGCGTGGTCGAACGGATCGTTTTCGCCGAAGCCCAGCCCAAGCAGATGCCGCGATTTTTCACGCAGCCATTGCACCGGGCTTTCGGATCCCTCTTTCACGATCTGCACGCCATCGGCATGACTGATGCGGAACGTGGCCATGATCCGCTCGTCGCGACACCAGTCGGCATAATCAAATTCTCCGGAATTCTGCGGGCCTGCCGGAAGCGCGAGCATCCCCGTCGCGCGCACGATCTGTCCGGGGCGAAGCTGCAGGTTCGGCTGCTCAATCGTCAGAGCGATCTTTCCATCGCACGATTGCCAGCCATCGACGGTTTTCACCGCACGCACGAGCGCGACATCGGTTTGCTTCGTCGGCAACTCGCGCAATTCGCCCGGAGACGGGGGCTGGAGCCGCGGCGCATCGTCAATCGAGAGATCGAGCTGTGCGAGGCGCTCATCAGCCGTCGCATATTTAGCGATTGAATTGGAGGAGAACTGATATCGCTCGATCTGCGCCGCCGCCAGACCGACGAGGATAATCGCGCCGGCGGCGAATCCCCAGTGGACAAAGGCGGCAATCATCACGAGCACCGCTGCGCAGCCGATCCATATCCACGGCACGATCGGAACCCATGTCGCCAGCGCGATCCCAATGGCCAGAAGGATTGTGAAAAGTATGGCGGGTCGGCGCTGGAAAAACTGCGTCAGGCGGCGAGTTGGATGCCGGGCCTGCTCCATCTTGAGAAGCAGACGATAACCGCCGGGTGCACGGCGGTGCAAATTTAACTCTATTCCACCGTCACGCTCTTGGCGAGATTACGGGGTTTATCCACATCAAATCCGCGCGCGACCGCAGCGTGGTATGCCAGCAATTGCAGCGGAACCACCGTTAGCAGGGGCTGCAGGCATTCCATCGCGCTGGGGACGTAGATCACATGATCGCTGTAGCGCTTCATCTGGTTGTCGCCTTCGGTGGCGACGGCGATCACTTTGCCGCCGCGGGCGCGAACCTCTTCGATGTTGCTGATGACCTTCTCATATTGCAAGCCGCGCGTGGCGACGAAGACCACCGGCATGTCGGAGGTGATCAGCGCGATCGGCCCGTGCTTCATCTCGGCCGCGGGCATTCCCTCGGCGTGGATGTAGCTGATTTCCTTCAGCTTCAGCGCCCCTTCCAGCGCCACCGGATAGTGATATCCGCGGCCCAGGAACAGCCAGTTTTCGTGGTTGCAGAACTTGAGCGCGATCTGCTTGATCTGCTCGCTGAGCGACAGAACCTTCTCGATCTGTTCGGGAATTCCGCAAAGCCCTTCGATGATTTCCTCGCACTGCGCCTGCCCCATGAATCGCCGGCGGCCCAGGAAAACCGAAAGCATCGTCAGCACGACCACCTGGCAGGTAAATGCCTTGGTGCTGGCCACGCCGATTTCCGGACCGGCGTGCAGGTAAATCCCGCAGCCCGATTCCCGCGCGATGGTGCTGCCGACGGAATTGACGATTCCCATGCAGAGCGCGCCTTTTTCCCTGCCTTCGCGGAGGGCGGCCAGCGTATCGGCGGTTTCGCCGGACTGGCTGATGGCGATCAGCACCGTCCCTTCCTCGACGATCGGATTGCGGTAGCGAAATTCCGAGGCATACGTCGTCTCGGTGACGATCTTGGCGAGGTCTTCCAGCAGATAATCCCCGAGCAAGCCGGCGTGCCAGGCGGTTCCCTGGGCGGTGAGGATGATTCGCTTGGCCTGCAGCAATTCGCGGGTGTGTTCCGTCAGGCCACCGAGCACGATCCGGCCCTCTTTCCGCTCGGCCCGACCGCGCAGGCAATTATTGATCGCCGTCGGCTGCTCGAAGATCTCCTTGAGCATGTAATGCTCGTAATCGCCCAGCTCGTACGCTTCGATCTTGTTTTCGAGCTGGCTGATGACGGGATTGATCTCGACATCCTCGATCGTCGAGGTGCGGAACTGGTCGGGGTGCAAAACGGCCATCTCGTTGTCGTTCAGATAAATCACGCTGGCGGTGTGCTCGACGATGGCGCTGGAATCGGATGCGACGATATATTCATCCTTGCCCACGCCGATGATCAGCGGGCTTCCCTTTCGCGCGACGACCAGGGTGTCCGGCTCATCCTTGCAGATAACCGCGATACCGTAGGTTCCCTCCACTTGCCGCAGCGCCGCCTGAACCGCCCTTTGCAGCAGCGAGACGCCCGTGGGCAAATGGTTCTTGGCTTTCAGCTCGTCGTAAAAATCAGCGATCAGGGCGGCCAGCACTTCCGTATCGGTCTGGCTGGAGAACTTGTGTCCCTTTTCCGTGAGGAATTGCTTCAGAGCAATGTAATTTTCGATCACCCCGTTGTGGACCAGGGCAATCTGGCCCTTGTCGTCCGTGTGCGGGTGGGCATTGCACTCGGTGGGCGCGCCGTGCGTCGCCCAGCGGGTGTGGGCCATCCCGATGTGCGCCTCGGGCAGCGGCTTGCCGTTGGTCAGGCTGTTCTCCAGAACGCTGATCCGTCCCACCGCCCGGCGGATGTGCAGCTTGCCGGTTTCGTCGATCACCGCGATCCCGGCCGAGTCATATCCACGGTATTCCAGCCGTTTGATCCCCTCGATCAACACCGGCTGCGCGATATTCCTGCCCACGTACGCAACAATTCCACACATCGCAGACCTCCAAATCCAGAAATGACCGGCCGCGTCAATTTCCGATTACGCGACTCCTGCGGCCAATAATCCACCCACTGGTTCGCCCCCGAGCGCTGGTTCAAACCAGTCTATCCATAACCTGCGGGCGGGCAAGGCGGATAGCTTTCGCCCGGGAGATGCTTCCAATCTGCTTTTCATCGTCAATTATCGCGGGGAACTGCTAATGTCGCCCCACGAATTTCCACAATGCCGCGGCATTAGAGGCCGTTTCTCAACCACCGGCCCAAGGAAAATACGTCCGATAACCTCTCCTTTACCGCAGATTTATTTGACTGTTAAATGTTTCACAATCTACAATACCCTTGCAACAGCCGCTAACCGCGATAGGACTTAATTGGTTTGCAGAGTTGTAAAGTCCTGGTGCTGAGCTCCCCCTCGACGGTGAATTCCGCCCTGATCGATTCCCTCAAATCGCAAAGCGACGTCCAGCAGGTTGATTCGATCGACAAGGCAATCGAACTCATCAAAACCGAAAATTTCACCGCCATCTTTTCCGAGGCTGCCGACTTCCTTCCCCTGGAGCGCGCCCTCATCAGCCAGCAGGCCAACCTGATCCTCAATACCATTGGCGAAGGGGTGTGCATCGTCGATCGCGAGGGCAGGTCCAACTGGATGAACAAGAAGATGCAGGCCTGGCCCGCGCGGGTGCACGAAAAAATCCGCCGCACCTGTCAGGAAGCCTTCGACATCTTCAGCAAGCAGGTCAGCCCGCAATCGTCCGACTCCCCCGCCTTCAGCCGATCCAAACGTTACGCACTGAATATCGAAGACCAGCAGTTCATGGAGCTGATCGCCAGCCCGGTGATCAACCCGCGCGGGAATGTCGTGCAGGTCGTGGCGGTGGTTTGGGATGCGACCGGCACCCGCCGCCTCCAGCAGAAGATCGACGCCATCGACAAGGCCGGCCGCGAACTCGTCCGCATCGAAAGCGATGCGATGTCCAAGCTGAACGTCGGACAGCGCCTGCGGCTCCTGGAAGAGAAAATCATCAGCTTCACCCGCGAATTGATGCACTTCGATCATTTCGCCATCCGGCTGCTGGACCGCCAAAGCAATAAGCTGGAGCTGGTCATCAGCGCCGGTCTTCCGCCCGAAGCGCTGAGCATCGATCTGATGGCCGAAAGCGAAGGCAACGGCATCAGCGGGTACGTCGCACACACCGGCCGCAGCTATATCTGCCCGGATGTGGATCGCGATCCCCGCTACGTGGTCGGGCTCGACAACGCCAAGAGCAGCCTCACCGTTCCCCTTCGCCTGCACGACAAAGTCATCGGCATCTTCAACATCGAGAGCAAGCAGCGCGCGGCCTTCAACGAGGACGATCGCCAGTTCGCCGAAATTTTCGGGCGATATGTCGCCATCGCGCTCAACATTCTCGATCTCATGGTCGTCGAGCGCGTCAGCACCAGCCACAAGGTGGCTGATGATGTCTGCTCGGAAGTCGCCGGTCCGCTGAACGACATCGCCTCCGACGCCAATTCGCTGATCGAGGAATACATCGGTCAGGACGATCTTCGCAATCGGCTGCGGCAAATCCTGGAAAACGTCGGCATTATCCGCAAGAGCCTGCGCCAGGCCGCCGAGGGACCCAACACGATTCTCGGCGCCGGCGATGTCAAAGGCGAGGAAGATCCGATCATCGGCAACACCCACATCCTGGTTGCCGATGACGAGCCGAATATCCGCAACACCATCAGCGATGTGCTGCGGAAATATCACGCGCACATCACGCTGGCTGCTTCCGGCAGCGAAGCGATCGCGCTGGTCGAGCAGACCAATTTCGACCTCGTCGTTAGCGACATCAAAATGCCCGACAAGACCGGGTATGACGTCTTCACCGCCGTGCACAAGAGGAACAATGCCACACCGGTGATTTTAATGACCGGCTTCGGCTATGACCCGCATCACAGCATTGTTCGCGCCAGCCAGGAGGGATTGCAGGCGATCCTCTTCAAACCGTTCAAAGTCGAGCAGCTTCTGAGCGAAGTCCGCAAAGCGCTTCAGGCGGCCCCGGTCAAGCAGGCATAATGATCGGCCTTGACGTCGCCTATCCCGGCGGCCAGTTGAATTCCCGCCCCGCCATCACATGCAAATGCAGATGAAACACCGTCTGCCCCGCCCCTGCCCCGCAATTGAAGACCGTGCGAAAATCCGACTGCCCCATTTGCTCCATCAGCTTGGCCGCCACCATGAACATCCCCCCCACCAAATCCGCATCCGCCGTAGTCAGGTCGTTGAGCGTGGGAATCACCCTTTTGGGGATCACCAGAAGATGGACCGGCGCCTGCGGGTTGATGTCGTGAATCGCGATATACTGATCATCCTCATAGGCGATTTTCGCGGGAATCTTGCGATCGATGATTTTGGTGAACAGCGTCTGTTCCATTCCTGAAAGATTCCGGTGCAGTCGCCCTCCCGTCAAGGCGCGGTGAAATCCTCACTCATCCCCAGTTTCTGGAATAGTGCCGAAGTGTGACGGGTGAAATGGAGAACCATTTTTATCGTTGCGAGCGCGATGCCGAACGAGAGCACGGGCTCGAATGTTTGGCCCAGCCGCCGCTTCGAGCACACTGGTGGGCCCGGCGACGGTCGAGGCGTCTGTTTGCGGCGAGGCAAGGAATCGACGCCTGCGGCGGGAACGCTATTGGCCCTATGCAGAAGGATGTTGCGAACGTCGCCGGGCCCACCAAGCCCGACCGAATCGACCACTCGCGTAATCATTCGAGCAAAGGACCTCGTTCGGCAGAACCACCCAACCGATCCAACTGATTTAAAATCGCAGCCCGGTCATGTTCCAAAGGACTCGGCGAAAGACATGGGGATGATTCAGGCGGTGGAATAAGGGCGGACATGAGCCGGACATGAAGCCTGGGGCGTTAAAAATTCTCTTAAAACTCCGAAGAACCACTTCCCAAGCACCCGTTTCACCCACAATAATTCAGAATTGACGGCGAAATATTCGACCGCTATAGTCCCGCTGAACCGTCGCGTATAGCCAAATTCCCGGAGTCCCATGAGCCAAGCCGTGTCCTCACCCGTCAAAAACGCCGGCCTCGAAGGAGTCGTTGCCGCTCCCAGCGAAATCTGCTTCATCGACGGCACCGCAGGCCGGTTGGTGTATCGCGGCTATGAAATCGGCGATCTCGTCGAAAACTCCACCTTCGAAGAGACCGCTTTCCTGCTCTGGGAATCGAAGCTCCCCAATCGATCCGAACTATCCAAGCTGAAATCCGATCTCTCCACCCAGGCGGCGCTTCCCCCGCACACGCTGGCCATTCTCAAGGCATTGCCCAAAACCACCGAACCGATGGACGCGCTGCGCACGGCCTGCAGCTCGCTGAGCAGCATCGATCCCGATCTTCAAAGCAACGATCCCGAAGCCAACCTTCGCAAGGCGGTCCGGTTGACGGCGCAGTTTCCGACGATCGTGGCGGCGTTTCATCGGCTTCGTCACGATCAGAAACCGATCGATCCCGAGCCCAACGTGTCGATTGCCGCCAATTTCCTGCATATGATGAGCGGCAACAAGCCGCACGAGACGCTCAGCCGCGTGCTCGATGCCGCGCTGGTGCTGCACGCCGAGCATGGCTTCAACGCCAGCACGTTTGCGGCCCGCGTCACCGCCGCCACGCTGGCCGACATGCACGCCGGCGTCACCGCCGCGGTGTCGGCGCTCAAGGGTCCGCTGCACGGCGGGGCCAACCAGGAAGTGATGCAGCTTCTGCTGGAATGCGGGAGCGCCGAAGAGGCCGTCAAGCGCGTCCGCTCGATGCTCGCCGATGGCGAAAAAGTCCCCGGCTTCGGGCATCGCGTCTACAAAACGTTCGACCCCCGCGCCGCATTCCTCCGCAAAATGAGCCGCCAGCTCGGCGAAGCCGCCGGGAACAGCAAGTGGTATGAAATGTCCGAGCGGCTCATCCCCATCGTCAAGGAAACCAAAAACAAGGACCCCAACGTCGATTTCTTCAGCGCCAGCGCGTACTACACGATGGGCATCCCGATCGATCTCTATACCCCGATTTTCGCCATCGCCCGCATCGCCGGCTGGACCGCCCACATCATGGAGCAGCACAGCAACAACCGCATCATCCGGCCGCAGGACGATTACCGCGGGCCGTTCGGGCTGAAAGTCGTCCCCATCGATCAGAGATAAGTCTTGCCTCAGGCTTTTCCGCAGATATACAAGACCGCGCTTTGCTGGATGCCGTTTTTCTCCAGTACTTCACCGCCGAAATGAGTGTATCCCAGGCACGATACGCTGAATCCGGCCTGGGCGAGGCGCTCGATAAAATCGTGTCGGGCGTAGAGTCGCAAATGGTCCTTTTGACCGAACCTCCGAATGCGCTCGGCCGGGTCGGTGATGCTCGAATCTTCAATGGTGGCATTCAAGCCAAGGATGATTGGCGCCATCGCAATGCCCCAGCCGTCGGGCCTCAGAATACGAAATAGTTCCCGCATCGCCCGCCGGTCATCGGGAACATGCTCCAGCACATGCGAGCAGATGAAGCAATCGAACGAATCATCGGCGTAAGCCCCCATGTCCATGATATCGATGCGGTCGTCCACATCCGACCTGAGCAGATCAGCGCTGCGATAGTCGAAGCAACCGAGTTTCAAAATCAGTTTTCGCAGTGCTTTCGCGGGCCCAATGTCCAGCATTCGGTATTTTGGCCCGTTGCCGATCCTTTCCGCCTCGCTTCGGAGATATAGCGCGTACAAACGGCTCCGGTCGTTCGCGAGACAAAAGGGGCACCCGTACCGCTGCAGATTCAGCGTTTCCGCATGCGCAAAAAGCTGCATATCGAACTGGTGCTGATTCAATTCTGAAATCAATTGCGGCATTGCCTGCGCCAGGGGAATGAACCTATCCACGCGGCGCCGGCAAACCGGACACTCATAACGGTATGACCGGATCGCGGCTTCCAGCCGACGCAATCGGTTCTTCACGCCCCTGGGGATGAGACTTCTTAAATTCAACGCGTCACTTCTTCTGCAATGTCGTACACGGCGAAATGCGCATAGTCTTCTCAATGCTCGTTACTTTTTTGCTGCTCGGATGGTACGTCAACGGGCGTTTTTTCACACAGATTCACGCGTTCCTTCACGTGATGGATTAGGCTATTTCAGCTTCCATCCATTCCGAACCCGGCAGAGTTCACGTTGGGGGATTTCAAAAACGACGTGGCGAAACTTCAGCCACCCCTCCCACAGCGGACAAAATAGACTTTGGGGCAGCACGCTCAAGCCTTGATAGATCGCCAGCTTCACGCGACGGGACGCGCCAATGGGCATCAACCCGCTGACTTCAATGGCGTCGCGGGCAATATCCCGGCGGCCTGCTTCAAGCGCCTTGATGATGATGGGAGTCAAGCCTCGCATCAGCGCACGGTCCAAACGCGAATCGCCGAGCCGTCCCTCGGCGGCGGCGGATTCGATCATCCGCCGAAACATCCGCACGTTGAAAGCCAATCTATTTTGACCGATTTTGTGTGAATCCGTGAGCCGCGGGCCCGGGTGAGCGCGGCACACGCATGATTTGCCCGGCAGGTATGCCACTTTCGACGTCGCCAGCAGCGCTCTGAGATTGTATTCCTTGTCTTCGCCCGCGTTCATGTCCTCAGAGTAGGGGCCGGCCTTGAAGCACGTTTCCCGGCGGTAGAGGCCCACCATGGTCTTCATCACTTTGGGGCTGCAATACCACTCTGCGCTGTCCGTGATCGCCGCCTCATCGACGCAGATGGGAGCCCATTTGTTCGGGTCTTCCATTTTTTCCCAATCGCTGAATACATACCCGCACTCCGGATGCCGCCGCAGGCAGGCGGTCTGAAGGCTCAGCTTTTCAGGATTCAGGATATCATCGGAATCAAGAAACTGAATGAACTCACCGCGGGATACGATCAGCCCCAGATTGCGTGCGGAACTCACGCCCGCATTGGACTGGTGGTGATATTGGACGGTCACCCCCGGATCGGCGGCAAGCTTCTGTCGCCAGCGTTCAACCACTTCGGCGGTATCGTCGGTGGATCCATCATCCGCCACGATGATTTCCAGCGGTCGATAGGTCTGGGCCGTGGCCGATGCGATCGCTTCGCTGAGCAACGAGGCGCGGTTGTAGGTGGGAATGATGATCGAGGCCAGGCCCCGATCGCCCGCGGGGTTCATCCACGTTCCATGACGCGTTCGAGCAATGTGTTTGTCGGCGGTGGTTTTTTTTCGCTCAAATTCCGCAGGCGCGTCCACCGACCTTCCCTGGCTGGCAAGCATACAAAGTTTATCGCTTATCGCATGTCACTTTTCAAACGCGCCTGTGGAAGCAGTCATGCGCCCCGTTTTTCCAGCTTCCATCCATCCCGAATCCGGCAAAGCTCACGCTTGGGAATTTCGAAAGCGACGTGGCGAAACTTTGTCCATACGCTCCACACATTCAGAAAAAACCCCGTCGGCATCAGATTCAGGAACCAGTAGACCGCCAGCCGCATCCGACGCGCTGGCCTCACCGGCAATTTCCAGCAGATTCGAATCGCGGTATTGGCGAGATCGTCCGCGCCGGTCTCCAGGGCCGTGAGGATGATATCCGTTAAATGTTTGACCAGCGGCTCGATAAATCGCTGGTCGTTCACGCGCCCGTCCGATGCGGCCACTTCCGCCATCCGGTCATACGCCTGCAGCGCGAAAAACCATCCGCGTTCATGTTTCTGCGCATCGGTCAGACGCGGCCCCGTGTGATCGCGAAACGCGCACAGGTTGCCGGGCAGATAGACCAGCTTGTCGGTCGAAAGCAGCGCCCGCAGGTTGTATTCCTCATCCTCGCCGAGGTGAATATCCTCGGACCACGGCCCGGCCGTGCGGCAGGTCTGGCGGCGATAGACCCCCACCATCGTCAGCACCTTGGGGCTGCAATAAAACTCGGCGCTGTCCGCGAGACGCGCCTGCTCGATGGCGATCTCCGACCATTTGTTCGGGTCGTCAATCCGCGCCATTTCGCTGAACGCAAATCCGCTTCCGGGAAATTTCGCCAAACACGCGATCTGAAATTCCAGCTTTCGCGGATGCAGGACATCGTCGGAATCCAGGAACTGAATGAACTCGCCGCGCGATTCGATCAGCCCGTGATTCCGCGCCGAACCCACGCCGCCGTTTTCCTGGTGGATGTATCGCACGCTCAGCCCGGGATCGGCGGCGAGTTCCCGGCGCCACCGCTCAACCAGCGCGGCCGTGTGATCGGTGGACCCATCGTCCACGACAATGATCTCCACCGGCCGATAGGTTTGCGCCACCGCTGAATCCAGCGTTTCTTTCAGCAGTTCGCCGCGATTGAACGTGGGAATGATGATCGAAGCCAGGCCCGGCTGCGCGAGCGGCTTCATCCAGAGGCCATGCCGTGTTTCTCGCTTAAATTTCGGCGCGGAATCCATCTGCTGGTTATATCGGCCTCCAGCACCCCGGGAATTGCCTCACAATCTGATAAACGCCCACGGCGCTGCCGTGGGGACCCATTATTTTATCGCCCCTCGCAGATTCCCCCCCACCCCGCCCAAAATCCCCCGCGCCTCGTCCGCTGCCACCCCTCGTTTAGACATCACAATCGCAGTTTTCACCTCGCCATCGGCCATTGTCAGCAATTCCAGGGCCCGATCGCGCGTCTGTCCGGTCACCGACATCACGATCCGCACCGCCCGGTCGCGCAGCTTCTGGTTGGTCGCCTTCACGTCCACCATCAGGTTCCCATAGACCTTCCCCATCCGAACCATCGCCAGCGTTGTGATTTGATTGAGTATCAACTTCGTCGCCGTGCCCGCCTTCAGGCGCGTCGAGCCGGTCAATACCTCCGGCCCGGTGAGGGGCCGAATCACCCAATCCACCGCCGGCTCGCCTTCGGTTTTCTGCACGCAGCACAAAAAAATCGTCCCGGCCCCGCGCTCTTTGGCTCGATTCAGCGCGCCGCGCACAAACGCCGTCGTGCCTCCCGCGGCGATCCCCATGACGACATCTTTCACCCCGACCTCGCGCTCGTCCATTGCCGAGGCCCCATCCTCCGCGCGATCCTCCGCTCCCTCTTTTGAGCGAAACATCGCCTCATCCCCGCCGGCGATCACGCCCACCACCATCTTCGGATCCGTCCCAAATGTCGGCGGACATTCCGAAGCATCCAGCACCCCAAGCCGTCCGCTCGTCCCCGCCCCCACATAAATCAGCCGTCCGCCGCTGGAGAGCGCTTCGGCCACGATTTCCACAGCCCGGGCGGTTTCCTCCCGCTGCGACGCCACCGCCTTCACCGCGAGCATATCCTGCTCATGCATCACCGCCAGCGCTTCGGAAATGGAAATTCGATCCAGATTCATCGACGCCGCAAGCCGCTGCTCGGTCAGCAACGCGGAACGATCCTGCATTTTCGGGTCTCCCAATAAACCTCCAAGCATTCACGGCCTCGGTGTTACCGCGCCGAGAACAACGCCGCGCGCGGCGCCCGTCGCTGCGGGGACGTTGCCGGGCAGTCCATCCAGCGTCGCCGCGCCCAGCAGCGCGAAGGCCATCGCTTCTTTCGCCGACGACGCGATTCCCAGTTCCTCGATCGTCCTGACCATTCCATCGCCCAGCGGCTGGCGCAGCATTTCCATCAGGACAGGGTTTTTCGTTCCGCCGCCGCTGACGATGATTTCATCGGGAAACGGCCGGAGAAATTTCCGCATCGATTCAAGGATCGAATCCGCCGCGATCAGGCATGCCGAGCGCAGCAGATATTCCAGCGGATATCTCCGACCCATTTCGGCCTGGGCATCGGTGAGCAATTTGATCATCGCGGGGCCATCGGTGGATTTGGGCGGCGGCTGGGTGAAATACGGCGATGCCAGCACCCGCGTGACGATCGGATAGATAGGCACGCCGCTGGCCGCCATCTTGCCGTTGTGGTCGCATCCGATGCCGTGCGGATTGGCCTGCCGCACGAGGAAATCGCTCAGGCAATTTCCCGGCCCGGTGTCGAAGGCAACCAGCGATTCGATTCCACCCCCGGCAGGCAAATAGGTCAGGTTGGCGATGCCGCCGATGTTCAACAGCGCGCGATTTTTCGCCTTATCGCGGAACAGCAGATAATCCGCCATCGGCACGAGCGGCGCGCCCTGGCCGCCGGCGGCACAGTCGGCCCGGCGGAAATCGCTGATCACCGGGCAGCCCACCTCCGCCGCCACGAGGGCCGGATCAAGCCACTGAATCGTGCTGGGCGGATCGTGGTAAAGGGTCTGCCCGTGGGCCGCCACGGCCGCCAGTTCCGTCGCGCTCACACCGGCCCCCACCAGGCATTCATTCACCGCCGCCGCGTAGCTCAGCGAGATTTCCCGCCCGACCGTCGCCAGTTCGGAGATGGCGACCGAGGAGCCCATCCGTATGTGGGCGATCATCTCCCGCAGATCGGCCGTGAACGGACGATGATGCGAGGCCAGAAGCCTGGCGGTCATTTCCAGACCGCGCCCTGAAATCGCCACGAGCGACACATCAACCCCATCGGCACTGGTTCCGCTCATGGCGCCTGCGATCAACCGGCTCTGCTGCTGCACGGTCCATAATCTACCATGACCCTATCCACGATAAACGACGTAAATAGCCCAGATTCGCGCGTGAAGGGACATATTCACCCTCTTCGTTGAATTCCACCGGCTTTTTCCCGCGGTTCAGGTCAAATTTATTCACTTTTCTACCGACCATTGACTATATATAATCGTAGAATCAGGGGTAGGCGGTGTTGTTTGCTTGTTTGTCCTTTTGTCGAGGGTATTTGTGATGTCTGAAGAACAGGGTAATAAGCCCGGGGTTGCTGACGCGGATGAAAGCGCCGGCACCGTCGTCGCCGAGCCCAAAAAATCTGCCCGCACCAGCACCGCCCCCGCGAAAAAGCTGCCCTCCCTTTTGCCGCCGTGGAGTGTACTCCTTCACAACGACGACAAAAACGAAATGCTTTTCGTCATCCGCGCGATCGTGGAATTGACTCCGCTGAATCGCGAGGACGCCATGCAGCGCATGTTCGAAGCCCACAAGAGCGGCGTCGCCCTGCTGCTCGTCACCCACAAGGAACGCGCCGAGCTTTACCTGGATCAATTCCAAACCAAGGGCCTGACGATCAGCATCGAACCGCAGTAATAAATCGTCAGTCAAACCGGCATTCCTTCTCAATCGCTCGTTTCAGAAGCTCCAGATATTTCTTCGCAGAAATGTCGATGCACCCAAACCGGCGCAGATGGGGCGTTGTCGCCTGCGTGTCGAGCAGCTCGAAACCGCGCTCACGCAAGCGTTCGACCAGCTTCACCAGAGCCACCTTGCTGGCATCGCGGGCCCGGTGGAACATGCTCTCGCCGAAGAACGCGCCGCCGAGCGTCACGCCATAGAGCCCGCCGGCGAGCTTCCCGTCTTTCCAAGCTTCCACGCTGTGCGCGCGTTTTAATTCATGCAAACGCACATACGCCTGGATCAGCGGCTCGTTGATCCACGTCCCGCCGATGCGCCGTTCCTGGCACGCCCGCATCGTCGCCGCGAAGTCAAAATTAATCCGCACTTCAAACCCGCCCTCCTCGGATGATTTGCGCACCAGGTTCCGCAGCGTGCCCGGCACGTGAAACTGATCCAGCGGAATAATTCCCCGCGGCTCGGCCGTGTACCATTGAATCTTTCCCTGGCGATTGGCCATGGGAAACAAGCCCTGGGCATAAGCGCTCAGCAGCGTGCGAGGATCGAGTGAGATCTGGTCAGACATTTGTCAGCAACTCGCAACCCGCAACCACTCATTCGGTAGTGGATTAGTTTGAGAGTTTTTGTTTAGCGGCCCCGCTTGCGGGGCGCGCGCCGGGCAAGCCCGGCCGCTAAACATGAAATTGACCCATTACCACTCATTCCCTCCTCCATCCCGTGCCATCCGGGCGGTCCTCTAAAGTGATTCCAATCGTCTTGAGGCCATCCCGCACCATGTCGGCGAGGGCGAACTGCTTGCTCTTTCGCGCTTCGTTGCGCACGGCGATGAGGAGCGTCATCAACTGCTCGACCGTTCCCGGCTCCTTGGCGACGACGCCGGGAATTTCCGGGCGAAACAGACCCAGAATCTGACCCAGCTTACGCAGGGTCTGCGTCGCGGCGGATGCGGCCTGCACGACATCCGGCTGCTTCTCCGTGTCAGCGTGGTTGTGCTCCAGGAAAGCGTTGATCGACCCGGCGATCTCGTGCAGCACGGCGATCGCCCCGGCCGTGTTGAAATCATCATCCATCATTTCCAGAAACCGCATCTTGTCCCCCACCACCTGCCGGACGAAATTGCCCACTTCGGATTCGAGCAATCGATTGGCAACCGCGTCCATGTCCGGCGCGCCATCGGCCAGCGGCCTGCCGGTCAATCGAGCGATGCGCTCCGTAAGCCGCGTGAACACCGCCAATCCCTTCTTTGAGTTCTGAAGCACCTCGTCGGTGAACTCGATGGGCCGGCGATAGTGGGTCGAGAGCAACATATATCGCAACAGTTCCGGGCCCCACGTATCGAGCAGCCCGCGCGCCGAAACCGAGTTGCCCAGGCTCTTGCTGATTTTTTCATCCGCCCACTGCCCGCCGGGCAATTTGGTCCTGATGCGGGTCAGGCCGTTGTGCAGCCAGTATTTGGCGAACGTTTTGCCGGTGGCCGATTCCGATTGCGCCAGCTCGTTTTCGTGATGGGGGAACATCAGATCCATTCCCCCGCCGTGGATATCGAACGTTTCGCCGAGATATTTCATGCTCATGGCCGAGCACTCGATATGCCAGCCGGGCCGGCCCTTTCCCCAGGGCGAATCCCACGCCGGCTCGCCCGGCTTGGCGCTTTTCCAGAGCGCGAAATCGGCGGGGTTGCGCTTTCCCTGCCCCTCCAGCGTGCGGGTTCCGCTTTCCTGCTCCTCGACTTTGCGGTTGGAAAGCTTGCCGTAATCCGCATCCTTCGCCACGTCGAACCAGACATTCCCATCCGATGCGTAGGCGAATCCACCGGCGATCAGGTTCTGCGTGATGGCGATGATGTCCCCCATATGCTCCGATGCCTTGGGGAAACGATCGATCGATTCGATCCCAAAGCGCACGAGGCAATCCAGATATTCGGCGGTGTATTTCTCGGCCAGCTCGGACACCGTCGTCTTCATCTTCGCGGCTTCGTCGATCAGCTTGTCGTCCACATCGGTGATGTTGACAATCCAGGTCACCTCGAAGCCTTTGAATTTCAGATATCGTTTGATCGCATCGAAGATCACCGGCCCGACCATGTGGCCGATGTGGGACGGCTTGTAGACGGTCGGCCCGCAGAGATACATGCCAACCTTGCCGGGCTTCACGGGGCTGAAAAGCTGCTTCTCCTTGGTCAAGGTGTCGTAAACGCGCAAGCTCATAATTTCGTCCGCTTCAGCAGAACCACCGCATGTGCCGCGATCGCCTCGCCGCGGCCCACGGCATCGCATCCCTCGTTGGTCCCGGCCTTGATATTCACCGCGCCGCCGACGAGTTCCATCAGCGACTGAATCATCTTCCCTTTCATGGGCACGAGCCTGGGCCGCTCCGCCAAAATCGTCACATCGACATTCACGACGGCGAATCCCATGTCTCTCACCAATTGCATTGCCGCGCCGACAAAAATCCGGCTTGCCGCATTTTTCCATCGCGCATCGGTATTGGGAAAAATCTCACCGATGTCCCCCTTGCCGATCGCGCCCAGCAGCGCATCGACCACCGCGTGAAATACCACATCGCCATCGGAATGCGCCACTGCGGAAATGTCATCTGCAACCTCAACCCCCGAGACCATGAGCCTGCCTCCCTGCTGCAGGCGATGGATATCGTAGCCGTGTCCGATGCGTAAATCATCTGGCATAACGCCAACTAGCTTAACCGGGAAGAGTTTAACCGCTAAGGCGCGAAGAAATGCGAAATACGATATTAGCCACAGATGGAAATCAGATGCACACGGATAAGAAAATGATTACATCAGTGTGCATCTGATTTCTATCTGTGGCAAAATTTCTTCTTCGCGTCCCTTAGCGTCTTTGCGGTTAACTCTTCAGTACCCCATCACAATCCATACTCCCTGATCTTCCGATACAGGGTCCGTTCGCCGATGTGCAGGATTTTGGCCGCCTGTTCGCGGTTGCCATCCACCAGCTTCAATGTGTTGCGGATCAGTTCCTTTTCGGCCGCTTCGATGCTGATGCCGGCGAGGCTGCTCATGCCGGTGATGTGCTCGGAGCCAGTGCCCGGCTGGATTTCGGCGGGCAACGAATCGGGGCCGAGGATCTTGCCCTGCGTCAGCACGACCATGTTCTCCAGCGCCGTCCGCAGTTGGCGGATATTTCCCGGCCAACTGAACGACACAAGCATCTGCTGCGCCGCGGGCGCGATTCCGTCGATCTCGCGATTGTATTTCGCGGAAAATTCCTGGAGGAAATAATGGATCAGCAGCGGAATGTCCTCGCGCCGCTCGCGCAGCGGCGGCAGGACGAGGGTCACGCCCTTGATGCGAAAAAATAAATCCTCGCGAAACTGTTTCTCGGCCACCATCTCGTCCAGTTGCCGATTGGTGGCGCTGATGAGCCGCACATCGACCTGGATCGGCTCGTTGCTGCCGAGGCGCACCATCTCGCCGTTTTCCAGCACGCGCAGCAGTTTCGCCTGCATGACCGGCGGCATGTCGCCGATCTCGTCCATGAAAAGCGTTCCACCATCGGCATGCTCGAAGCGGCCCTCGCGCTCGGAATGCGCGCCGGTGAAGGCGCCTTTCACGTGGCCGAAGAGTTCATCTTCCAGAATATTTTCGCTGAGGCCCGCGCAGTTGAGGGCGACCAATCGCTTCTTCCGCCGTGCGCTGTTGTAGTGGATGGCCTTGGCGATCAGTTCCTTGCCAGTGCCGCTTTCGCCCATGATCAGCACGGGAATATCGCTGGCGGCCACCTGGCGGGCGGTGGTCAGCACGCGCTGCATGGCCCCGCTTTTGCCGACGATCCCCTCGAATCCGCTCTGCTCGCTGAGTTCATCGCGAAGAAGCTGATTCTGCTTGTGGAGCAATGCCACTTCCGCCGCGCGGTTCACCTGCGCCCGGAAATGATTCAGGTCCAGCGGTTTTTCGATGAAGGAATAAGCCCCCTCGCTCATCGCCTGCACGGCGATCGGCACATCGCCATGCGCCGAAACCAGAATCACCTGCGGCTGCGGGACGAGCGCCTTGGCGCCTTTCAGCACCTCCAGCCCATCGCGCTTACCATCCATCACCAGGTCGGTGACGATCACGTCATAGCTTTTATGCTTGAGCTTTTCCTGGGCCTCGGCGAGATTGTAAGTCACATCACACCGATGCCCCTGCCGCTGGAGGGCTTCGCACATGACCTGCGCGTGATCCTGCTCATCATCCACGATGAGGACAATCGCCTTTTGAATTTCGGTTTCAGCCATGATTTCAGGGGAATCTTACTCCCATTAGAATTTGTTTCATAACCCCACATAAGCGCATCTGAGCCGGGCCGTGTCGACCCGGTCGCGGATTCCCCTTGAATTCACCCGATTTGCGATATACCGTTCCGTGCCCTGAACCGGAGCGAAGATATGTTTCCCCTGGCTGAACGAATGAAGCTGGTTTCCGAGTCGATCACGCTGGCTGTGAGCGCCAAGGCCAATGCGATGAAGAAGGCGGGGATCGATGTTGTGGGATTCGGGGCCGGAGAGCCGGATTTTGATACGCCCGCGTTTATCAAGGAAGCGGCCAAGGTTGCGCTGGACAAGGGCCAGACCAAGTACACCCCGACCCCCTGCCTGCCCGAGCTGCGCGAGGCAATCGCGCGGAAATTCCAGAGCGAAAACGGCTTGCCGTACAAGGCCGAGCAGATCACCACCGGTGCTGGGGGCAAGCATTGCCTGTACATGGCATTTATGGCGATTCTCAACCCGGGCGATGAGGTGATCGTTCCTTCGCCCTACTGGGTGAGCTATCCCGAGCAGGCGAAACTGGCCGGCGGGGTCTGCAAAATCGTCCGCGGCGAGGAGTTGGCGGGGTTCAAGATCACGCCGCAGCAACTTGAATCGGCCATCGGTCCGAAATCGAAAATTCTCATCCTCAACAGTCCCAGCAACCCCGGCGGACATGCGTACACGCCGGCGGAAATGAAGGGGCTGGCGGATGTGGTCGCGCGGCATCCGCAGTTGATCGTTTTCTCCGATGAGATTTACGAGAAGCTGGTATACGACGGATTGAAATTCGTCAGCTTTGCGACGCTGCACCCGGATTTGCCGGGGCGCACGCTGACGTTTAATTGTCACAGCAAGAGCTTTGCGATGACGGGCTGGCGGATCGGCTATATCGGCGGTCCCAAGCCGGTGATCGATGCGATCAACAAGCTGCAAAGCCAGATGACCAGCCACATCACCAGTTTCGTGCAGATGCCCGCGGCGGCGGCGCTGAGCGATCCGCGCGGGGCGGAAAGCATCGAGCAGATGCGGCGGCAATTTGAAAAACGCGCGAAGCACATCTGGGAACGCGTGATCGCTCTGCCGAGGATCACCTGCGTGCGGCCGCAGGGCGCGTTTTATGTGTTTCCCAATGTCAGCGCCTATTTCGGGAAGACAATCGGGCAAACGACCATCACCGATGCGGTGAGTTTTTCCGCGGCACTGCTGGAACACAGCCACGTGGCGGTGGTGCCTGGCAACGACAGCGGGTTTGACACGCACGTGCGGCTGAGCTTCGCGACCAGCATGGAGCAGATCGACAAAGGAATCGACCGCATCGCAGAGTTCTTGAAAAAACTCGGCTAACCCCCCTCTAGAATATTTAGCGGCTGTGCGAAGCACCGCGCCTCCCCCAAATATCAAAATCACGCCAATTCTTCACCAAAAAAATTTTGGCATCCGACCCAATTCCATCTGGTCGAACCCATTCCCTACCGATAACCTGTCGCAATCCTCTTTCATGGGATGGATCGCATGAAGCGAATTTTTGTTGGTTGTATTGGATTAACGGCCCTCTTCGGGTGCTCGAACGTCACCCACACCGGCGCGGACCTGAGTGGGTTCAATCCGGGTTCGGAAATCGTCAAGGGAGAGACGACCGAGCAGGAGTTGGTCTCGCAGCTTGGCGAGCCGGAACGCACCGAGTCGCGCTCCGACAGCGGTGAATACGTGGAGTGGATAGATACCCGCACCCAACCCTCCAGCGGCCAAACCGGCGGCACGACGCAGCACGTCTCACGCCTAGCGGTCGATTTCCAGGACGGCGTCGTGTCCGACTACAGCGAATCCAAACCGGGCGGATGATTCCTTGATCGGAGTAACGGACGATATGGTATAATCGACAGGCAAGATCCATTCTGCTGGAGGTGTCGCATCGACACGGGTGAAACAGTTCTGAAGGGTACGATACACGGCAAGACCATCGAACTTGAACATGAGTCCGGACTGCCGGATGGGCAATCGGTTTCGGTAACACTGGTGGCCGAAATTCCGAAAAATGGCGGTTTGCGCCGATCGTTCGGCGCATGGGCCGCGGATGCGGTGGAATTGGACCATTTCATGGATCAAATCCGTGGCGATCGTAAGCGGCAGCGGGATCCGCTGGCATCGTGAATTTCCTTTTGGATACCAATATCTGCTCGGCTTATCTGAAAGGAGATAACCGGGTTTTCAATCGGTTTATCCAGCATTCAGGACGTCTCGCCGTTTCGACGATTGTTGCGGCCGAATTGTATTCGTGGGTATTTCGCGTAAAGACCAATCCTGATCGACTCCAGGGACTAACCGATCTTTTGTCGGAGATGGTGCTTATTCCGGTCGACCATGCGGTTGCCCGCAAATTCGGTGAAATTCGCGCCATCCTTCTTGACCAGGGGCGACCCACACCAGAGATCGACCTGCTTATTGCAAGTACTGCGCTCGTTCATCAGTTGACGCTCGTCACGCACAATGTCCGCGATTTTGATCATTTGCCCGAACTTCAAATCGAGGATTGGTTATCGGAGTCATGATCGCTGATGCGGATTGGAACTGCATGACAATCAGTGGTCAGACGTCGTCGCTCCGCTTATTATGCCGCTCAGCATGTCCGCGATTCCGCTTTCGCAACCTGATATTGACCCGGCCGACATCGAGGCGGTGGTGGAAGTCCTGCAGACTTCCACGCTCTCAATCGGGCCGAAGATCGAGGAGTTCGAGAAACTGTGCGCCAAGATCGCGGGGCGGAGATATGGCATCGGTGTATCGTCCGGCACGGCCGGGCTGCATGCGGCGGTGCTGGGGGCGGGAATCAAGCCGGGCGATGAGGTCATCACCACGCCGTTTTCGTTTGTCGCATCGGCCAACTGCATTTTATATGTCGGCGCCAAGCCTGTATTCGCGGACATCGATCCGCAGACGCTGAACCTCGATCCGGACAAGGCGGCGGCGGCGATCACGAGCAAGACGAAGGCGATCGTGGCCGTCGAGGCGTTCGGAAACCCCGCGGGGATGATCGAACTTGAACAGGTCGCGCAGAAAAATGAGTTGATTCTGATCGAGGACGCCTGCGAAGGTTTCGGAGGCCAGTTCGCCAATCGGCGCATCGGCTCGTTCGGACGCTCGGCGGTGTTTGCGTTTTATCCCAACAAACAGATCACAACCGGCGAAGGGGGAATGATCGTCACGGATGACGATATTCTGGCGGAGTTGTGCCGTTCGCTGCGCAACCAGGGGCGGGATGGAATGAGCTGGCTGGCGCACGCGCGGCTGGGATACAACTATCGGATGAGCGAAATCAACGCCGCACTGGGGATCGCGCAAATTTCGCGGCTCGACGACATCCTGGAAAATCGCCGGCGCGTCGCCCATGCGTACATGGAGCGGCTCATGACCAACCGCTATCTGATCCTGCCCACGCTGATGGACGAAACCCGCATGAGCTGGTTCGTATTCGTCGTGCGTCTCAACGACCTGTTTGAGCCGGGAGATCGCGACCAGATCATCCGCGAAATGCGCTCGCAGGGGATCGGGTGCAGCAATTATTTTCCGCCGATCCATCTGCAGCCGTATATCCAGCAGATGCTGGGGACCAAGGCCGGGGACATGCCGGTGTGCGAATACGTTGCGGCGCGGACGCTGGCGCTGCCGTTTTTCACGCGGATGACAACCCGGCAGGTGGAGCGGGTGGTTGAGATGCTGGAGGCGACGCTGGAAAAGACGCTGACGGCCCGCAAGGGGCGGTTTTAGGCTGGCTTTCATGCCCCCTGCGGTGCTCAGAATCCTGATGAATATAAAACGGTGCTTTTTAGGGATTATGGGCTAGAATAGTTCGACAGGTGTACTATGTCCGTAAGCTTTCAACTTCCCTCAGACCTCGAGCAAAATCTTCGCCGGGAACTTAATGACCTCGAGGGGAAAGCAAGGGAGGCTTTTCTGGTCGCGCTCTACCGGCAAGGAAAACTCTCTCCGCTTGCGTTGTCGCAGGCTCTTGGTCTTGATCGATTTGAGACGGAGGACGTGCTTCAAAAACACAATGTAACTGAAGATCTGGGAACACTGGAAGATTATCTCCGTGACGCCCGCACGCTTGAAGCTCTCCGAAAATCCGGCTGTTGATGTTGGTGATTGCCGACACATCTCCTCTTATTGCCCTCGTGAAGATCGCCCATGTGGATATTCTACCGAAGCTTTATCGTCTGGTCGTAATCCCGCCACAGGTCGCCAGTGAGCTTGCAAGCTCAAAGAGACCCGCGGAAGTCCGAGCGTTCGTCGCCAGACCACCTGAGTGGCTTTCGGTTCGAACGCCCTCGAACATGGAAATTATTCAAGATCTTGATTTAGGAGAATGTGCGGCGATCAATTTAGCCCGCGAACTCAAGGCCGACTTGCTGCTCATCGACGAAATCAAAGGTCGAGAAGCCGCAGCAGCACGGCATATTCCCGTTGCCCGCACGGCGGCTGTGATGTTTGATGCCGCAAATGCTGGCGTTCTTCCTGATCTGAAGGCGGCATTTGATAAGCTAAAAGCCACTAATTTCCGCGTACCGCCAGGAATACTGGATGACCTTCTGCGAGAACACCGGCGAATTAAAGGTCATTAGTCTGTACAAGCGGCATTCCAAACCCGCGTTGAATCGCACTAATATGACCGGCTTGAGAAATCGCTGACATTTATAGTCGGTTTGTCTTTTGTCCCCCTCGTGGCGGCTTGGTATTATTTTGCAAAGCAATCCTCCCAAGGAGATTTTTATGGGCATTTTCAACAAACTCCGCAATGAGCTGATCGACATCATCCAGTGGACCGATGACTCGCAGGATACGCTGGTCTGGCGGTTTCCGCGGTATGAGAACGAAATCAAAAATGGGGCGCAGCTGATCGTGCGCGAATCGCAGGTGGCGGTGTTCGTGCTGCAGGGGCAGATCGCCGATGTGTTTCAGCCGGGCACGCACACGCTGGTGACGCAGAACCTGCCCATCCTCTCGACGCTGGCCGGCTGGAAATACGGGTTTGAAAGCCCGTTCAAGGCGGAGGTCTATTTCGTTTCGACGCGCACGTTCACCGACCGCAAATGGGGGACGCAGAACCCGATCATGATGCGCGATCCGGAATTCGGTCCGGTGCGGGTGCGGGCGTTTGGGGCGTTTGCCGTCAAGGTGAAGGATGCCAGCACGTTCGTGAAGAACATCGCCGGGACGGAATCGCGATTCACGACGGATGAGATCGAGCAGCAGCTTCGCGAGATGGTGATTTCGCGGTTTGCCGATGCGCTGGGGAACAACAAGATGCCGGTGCTGGACCTGGCGGGGAATTACGACAAGCTGAGCCGGTGGGCGGCGGCTTCGATCCAGCCGGATTTCGACACATTCGGATTGCAGATCTGCAATTTCATCATCGACAACATTTCGCTTCCGCCCGAAGTGGAAGCCGCCATCGACAAAAAGAGCAGCATGGGCGTGATCGGCAACATGCAGACCTACACGCAATTCGAAACCGCCAGCGCGATTCGCGACGCCGCGAACAACCCCGGCGGCCTCGCCGGCGCCGGCGCGGGACTCGCCGCGGGATATCAGATGGCCGGCCAGATGGGCCAGGCGTTCGCCAACAACGCCCCGCCCCCGGTGCCGCAGCCGGCGGGATATTTTATCGTCGTCAACGGGGCGCAATCCGGCCCAATCGCCGTCAGCGATCTCTCAGCCAAGGTCGCGTCAGGCCAGTTCACGCCGCAGACGCTGGTGTGGAAACAGGGGATGTCGGGATGGAGCGCTGCGTCGTCGGTGGCCGAGCTGTCATCGCTGTTCGCGGCTGCGCCTCCGCCGATCCCGAAAACGTGATGAGTGTTTCCCAGAGAAGCGGGATGTTACGAATGTTACAGTCGCCGCCCGATAAGTTAGTGTGTACACACATTTATCTTGTCGGTAGTCTTATTTTCACAATGGCTTATGCAATACGCTAGACCTGTTACAAGCGGCGATGCGGCTTTGAGATGTAACATTTCGGATTTACCGCGAAGGCAGTTTCCAGAAACTAGCTGCGTCCCCGTTTTATATCCCTGCGGCTGCTTGGAAAAATCAGATGACTATTTGTGATCGTAAATTTGTCGACGCATTTAATGGTGCGATTTCCGGCTGGTTTCCTGGGTGTGGTACGATTAAGAAGTATTATTTAGATAGCAATATGCAGGAACAAACACCTGATCCATGGGGCGGGCCTTAATAGCGAAAAAAATTGTTAAACGGTTCGCGATTTTCCAATTTCGTAGTCTTGACTTCGCTTATGGCGACGTTAGGTGGCGTTGTTTTTTGGACTCGCAGTTATTGGCGTGCAGATAACATAGTTTATTTGCATACAGGTATTTGTGCGGGGACCCGAAGTTACCAACAATATCTGCTTCTTTCGTCCCGTGGTGGCTTACTCATCCATTTAATTTGGGGCAAAGCAGATCTGTCTGATACAAGCATCTCACGGTCTCAGGAAAGCTATTTTCATCAGCATCCTCATGGATTTGAGGCGCGCACCTTCCAAGCTTTAAATTATCCCTTTCCAATAAAACCGTCGCGACTAAATGTTTGGTCCGGTTTCCAATCTCGAGTAACTAATCATATAGATTTTGGACACCGTAACCTTGCCTATATCTTTGTCATGCCGTACTGGTTTGCTGTAAGCATGGGGATGATATTGCCGATAGCTTGGCTTTGGCGAAAGCAAATAATTTTGAATCGGCGAAGGCGAGGTCTTTGCACAGATTGCGGCTATGATCTTCGATTCAGTGGGCACATATGCCCTGAATGCGGACGTCAAACGGTTGGAACAGCTAAAGGATAGGAACGGTTCTTGATGCCCGATCTAGACCGCTACCAATACGGCTACGACCAGAACTCCAACCGGGTCTGGAAGGCCAACGTGGTGGGCACGCCGGTGGTGAGCGGCGGGCTGGATGAGGGGTACGCCTACGACAACCTGAATCGATTGACCCAGATGCAGCGGGGTACGCTGAGCGGGGGTGTCATCACCGGCACCCCTGTGGCCGAGCAGGACTGGACGCTTGATCCCCTGGGCAACTGGAACGGCTTTGTCACCAAGGCCAGCGGAACCACCACCCTGAACCAGACCCGGACGCAGAATCCGGTGAACGAGATCACTGCGATCGGTGGCACACCGGCCTGGGCAACCCCTCCGGCGTACGATCCGGCTGGGAACATGACGAGCTTCCCCCAATCGGCATCACCCTCTAGCGCCTTCACGGCCACGTACGATGCCTGGAACCGGCTGGTGAGCGTGAGTTCCAGCGGAACGACGGTGGCAGAGTACCAGTACGACGGCGCCAACCGGCGGGTGGTGGCGGAGACGTATTCTGGCGGGACGCTCTCGGAGACCCGGCATTTCTACTACACGAGCAACTGGCAGGACATTGAGGAGCGTGTGGGCACGAGCACCTCGATGGACAAGCAGTACGTGTGGGGCGATCCCTACATCGACGAGCTGGTGTGCCGGGACGATGCGACGCAACGGCTCTACGTGACTCAGGACGCCAACTTCAACGTCACAGCAATCGTTGACACGACGGGCACGGTGCAGGAACGATTCTTGTATGATCCGTATGGCAACAGCACCGTGCTCACAGGAAGCTGGACGAGCACGACCGATTCTTACGCCTGGACCTACCGGCACCAGGGGGGGAGGCTCGATCCGGCGACGCGTAATTACAACTTCCGGAACCGGGATTATTCGACCGTGTTAAGTCGGTGGCTGAGTCGCGACCCTATTGGATATCTTAGCGGCGAGAACCTTTATGATTATGCTAATAATCGCCCCACTGGAAGTCGAGATCCATGGGGCACAAACTCATGTGATAGCGGTGGGGGCGGCGGTGGTGGTGGTCAATATGCGTATGTATGTACATGTACTTGCCAGTTTCAACATGCTTCTACGGAGGTGGCAACGGCTACCGCCTATAGTCCATGCTTATGTCCAAACTGGAATCGTATGGCTTGCCATCGCGCCTGTTGGATTTCGTGTTCGGAAGGCGCGCCTATAGTGTGGGCAATCAATTTTCAGATAATATTTGGAATACTTATGAACACGCCAGCGTGCTGTAACGAACAGCACAAGGCACCCCACAATTAAAGCTTCTTGAATGGCCTATTCAAGTACGGAGCCATGGATCTAGATTTACGCGAAGCGGCAAAATGGAAAACTTAACTTGCGTAATCTGTGGACGCCCCGCGCAGGTATTTGCAAATTGCATAGACGCATCATCCGGGAAGTCCGAATCAAAGCAATTCTGTAGAGAGCATGCTCCAGATCCATACGGCGCTACGCAAATAAGAGAGCGTTTGATTACCATCCTCGCGTTGGCGTTGAGCAACGCAACGAGTCCGGTAAGCGAAGTACGTTTTTCTTTTGTTATTCAGGGGCGTGCGGTCGATGTCGCTCGACTAGAGGGGAGACTGTCACATCATACCGAACTTGAGATGAGGCAGATTAGTCATTCCAAAGTCGAGTCGGTTGAAGAAGGCTGGGTTCAATCCATCACGCCATGGTATTCAGTTAGTGCCCCATTGGAATCTGCCGCGAGGCTTTTAGATTTCATGCTAGACCTATGCTTAACTCATAACTGCAAGTGCATAAGTCAAGGTGTTGAGGTGAGATAGTAGCGGTTTGCGAAAATTTCTCTTTGTACCATCTTTAATGTATGAAAATTACAAACCGATTTCGAATTAACACAATGGGAGAAGATCCTTTATCAAGTTTTCGCTTTCTGCTAATCCTTCTCAGCCGCATCACGTTCATCACCGCCAACGCCACCTTCGTAAGTTACACGTATCTGGGCGCTCAAACAGTGATCCAGATCTTCCTACAGCGAACTAGCGGTGACTACTTTGGGTCTCTTGGATCGGATAAACGGCAAATTCGCTGGTTTCGACGAATTTAACTGGGCCATCGTGCCACAGGGCGAACGCCTGGCGCTTGGCGGATCGATGGTCTGGGGAGCCATGGATGATCGGTGCAGATGTTTTTGTATTAACGGGGAGAGATTGTTTAAAATACGGATTGATCGGTTTTGAATGCTGTTACTCACCCGCACGAGCAACCAGATATGTGCGCAATCGCCAGTGATCCCAATGATTCAGATCTCGGCGGGAACATCATTGGGGGTGATCCGAATACGTTCCATCCTCGTCTATGGTCGTATCTAGTTGAACGTTTTATAATTAAATCAGCGCTCGATGTTGGCTGTGGCGAAGGGCATTGCGTTCAATATTTAGGGACATGAAACGGGGACGCAGCTAGTTTTGATATCCTAGATCATCTTCTCGTTTAGAACATGCCGTCGCCAAATATAAAATGGTGCACCGATGGCGACATATGCGATGAGAACGAGTACTGAACGTTCATTCGGCCCATAGACACAAATGGCCCAGGGTGCTTGGAAAATGAATATTGGCGCGAGGAGTTGGAAAACGAAAACGGGGGCATAGAACGGCCCAAGAGGCCCGATAAACATGTGTTGGAACCCGCCATTCCAATGAGTGATCGACCAAGGGAAAAAAACAGAGAAGAAGGCAATCCAACTTGCCACCGCGTGAGAAAACAGAATGGTGCGGAATCGTTGCCACATTCATCAAAAGTATACACCGCTTCCGTCAATCAACTACATCAAATCATTAAACCCTTAAGTTACTGAACGGTTTTTCTTCTGATATGGCCCGCGCTTGTTCTCTTCTGTCCCGACAAAGACCAATTCGCGCTCTTCCAGGGACATGAAACTGGGACGCAGCTAGTTTTGGCCATCTGAGCCAACCCCAAGTTGATCGTTATCCTGAAGGCGCCCAAGCCATTTAACGTTTATTAAACTTCAAACCGCGTTCCGAATTCGTCAAAAAGCGCACCGAAGCGCACCGTTTTGCGGAATGGTGACCCGCCCCACAACACCATTTTTCAAACCAACTTCAGCCCGGATTTCAACTCGGCGAGGACGCCCCTGCCCTGTTCAGCATCCGTGTGCATCTGATTGATATCCGTGGCCAAAGTCCGCTTTGCATTTCCCCGCCCCCGTTTCATGTCCAGGTATGAGGAGAAGCACCCATGCAGCCATTGGGGTCGCGCGATTCGATATTACTCTTCAGAGTATTGTTACCAGGAAGTCCGGTCGTTGAGTTTTGTCAGGTGACAAGCCTGGCGATGAGTGGTAATTGGGGAGAAAGCGATAATAGAAAGGATCGGCCATGATTTGTTTTGATGGTCTCGAGACCCGCACGCTGCTCTCCGCTTCTGTTCCCCAGTTCTCTCACATCGTGGTGCTTCTGGAAGAGAATCATGCCGCGGATGAAATCTACGGCAATCCAGATGCGCCGTTTTTCAATATGCTTGCAACGCAGGGGGCGGAGTTCACTCAGTCCTATGCGCTTGGGCATCCGTCTGAACCGAATTATCTCGCGCTGTTTTCCGGTTCTACTCACGGAGTGACGGACGACGGCACCTATTCCTTCAGCGGCCAGAATATTGCGACGGAGCTGCAGACAGCCGGGCTGAGCTTTACGGGATATGCCCAGGCGCAAACCGACATCGCGCACGATCCGTGGGAAAGCTTTACCAATTCATCATCGGATGGAGCGCCAATGTCGCAGTTTCCCACCGATTTCTCGCAATTGCCGGCGCTAAGCTACGTCGTTCCCAATCTGAATAACGACATGCACAACGGCACCATTGCCGCCGCCGATAAATGGGCGCAGACGAACCTTGGCGCGTATGCCCAATGGGCCAAATCAAACAACAGCCTCCTGATCGTGGAAACGGATGAAGATGATTATACGGCAAACAATAACATTCCGACGATCATTTATGGCGCTGACGTGGTGCCCGGGGATTACTCGGAGACGATCAACGATTACAGCCTCCTGCGCACGATGGAGGATGCGTTTGGGCTCCCGGCTCTGGGCGGTGCGAAAACTGCTTCGCCCATCACCGATATCTTCCAAACATCGCAGGCGCCGCCGCCAACGGACACCGCACCCACGGTGACCGATTTCGAAGTCAATGCCGCAGGGTCGAATCCGTCCACGGTGGATTCGCTGACGCTGGAATTCAGCGAACCCGTAACCATCGCCGACGATACGATCACGCTCACGCGGATTGCGCCCAAAACGGAAGCCACAACGTCAATGACGTTGAATCTGGCTTCCACCGACGACGGCCAATCCTGGGTAATGACCTTCTCCGCTCCCAAGGATGCGGACGGCTCGCTTCCAAACGGCGTGTATGTCCTGAGCGTCAGCCCCAGCGGCGTTGCCGATTCGCAGGGCCAGCAACTTTCGGGAGGAACGCAGGTCTACGGTTTCTCACAACTGCGCGGGCAAGTGACCGGCGATGGAACCGGTACAACCCAGCACTTCGGCAAAGGCGCGGCAAAGGACGGATTCAAGAAATTCGTTTTGAATTACGAATCGCAACTGGCAGGGACGTCCAATGCAACCGCAGCAGTGTCGTCGCCGATTACGGGCATCGATTCAATTGCTCCATTGACAGCGTAAAGTGGCGCTGATGCTGACTCATCCCCACTTTCGTCGGTATTGTGTTCAGGGTCATCCTGATCGGAATGTCATTTCAAATCAGTTGGATCGGTTGGCGTGGTTCTGCCGAACGAGGTTTTCTGCTCGAATCAATTCGCCGGCTGCCGCTTCTGTCGCAACAGTGGACCCGGCGACGGTCGTAACATCCTTCTGCACAGGGCGGACAGAGTTCCCGCCTTCGGCGGCCGTTGCTGAGGAGTTTCGCGCCCAAGCGCGCCCTCAACCGTCCAGAGCGACGCCCGCTCGAATCGGCGGTCAGGTTCATCATTCGAGCAAAAGGTCGTGTTCGGCATCGCCCGCGCAACGACAACAATGATTTTGCATTTCAGCCCTCACTCCCGAAAGCCATTTCAAAAAGTGGGGATGACTCAGCCACTGATGTGGATCATGAGTGAGCGGTGACTCGAGTTGTGTGGCAGTATGTCAAAGCGTCTCATTGTAAACGTGAAACTGACCCACTACCCCCTATCCCTTGATTCCGACAAATGCGCAGGGGACGATGTGCATAATGACCGCCCTGCCGCTGCTTGATCTTGATCCGGCGACCAAGTGGGCGGTGATCGCGCTGGCGATTATCACCATGGTCTATGCGGCGATGCGGCCGCTGCTGAGGAAGAAGGACCCGCTGGACAAGCCGCCGGCGCTGGGGAGCCTGGCGCAGCAGCGCTCGGTGGAGCGGCAGATGCAGAACGTGCTGGTGGAGATGTCGGAGATGGCCCGGCAGATCAGCGCGCAGCTCGACACCCGGGCGGCAAAGCTGGAGGCACTCATTCACGAAGCGGATGAGAAGATCGCCGCGCTGCGGTCGCAATCTTCCACCCCCTCGCCAATCGCGCCGCCACCATCACCGGGGATAACCATGAAGGCCGAATCGACCGAACAGCCGATGATCGATGCCCGCCATGCGCTGGTGTATGCCCTGGCGGATCAGGGGCGCTCCTGCAAGGACATCGCCCAGGAATTGAATCGCCCCAGCGGGGAAATTGAATTGATCCTTGCCCTTCGGCGCTAGAAACTAATTGACCCTTGCTCACCATCGCGCTTATCAAGATTCTGGCGGCGCTCGGGCTGGTGGCGCTGAACGCTTTTTTCGTTGCCGCGGAATATTCCGCGATCAGCGCCCGCGCTTCGCGCTTTCGTGTGGGGACAGCGCAGTCGATGAGCGACCGGGCGGCGCTGCTGATCAAAACCCGGCTGGACCTGTTCCTCTCCAGTTGCCAGCTTGGCACGAGCCTCAGCGCGCTGGCGCTGGGGGCGATTGCCGCGCCGGCGGTGGCGACGCTGCTGGCACCGGTGGCTTCGGGGCTGCATTTGTCGCCGCCGGTTCAGCGGGCGACGGCGTTTGCGTGCAGCTTCGCGATCGCCGTGGCATTGCAGATCGTGGTGGGGGAGCAGACTCCCAAAAACATTGCCATCGAGAATGCCGACCGGCTTCTTTCGGTGCTGGGGATTCCGCTGGTGATTTTCACGTATCTTTTTTACCCGGCGACATGGCTGCTGAATGCGGCGACGCACCTGGTGCTGCGGCTGTCGGGGATGAAGATTTCGCGCGGATCGCTGGGGGCGGGATATCTGCCCCACACCGAGGAGGAGCTGCACGCCCTGCTTCTGCAGGCGACGGCGCAGGGAACGATTCCCAAGGGGAAGGCGAGCCTGCTGGCCAACGCGTTTGAGTTCGGGCAACTGAAGGTGCGGCAGATCATGACGCCGCGGCCGGAGGTGGATTTTTTGCTGATGGATCAGCCGCTGAGTGAAATTCTCCACACGGTGCAGCGCAGCGCCTTCACGCGATTGCCGCTGTGCAAGGGGGACATGGATCACGTGATCGGGCAGATTCATATGAAGGACCTGTTCAACCATTTGAAGCTGGAGCCGGGGAAATTGAAATTCATCGATGAGACCACACCCGAGGGGGAGGCAGTGGCGGTGCCGACGGGTTTGCCGGGGTCGGCCATGCACGTGATCGGCTCGGGTCAGATCGACCTGGCAAAGATCAAGCGGGATGTGCTGTTCATTCCCGAGCTGATGCCGCTGCCGCGGCTTTTGCGGCTCTTTCAAACGCGGCATCTGCACCTGGCGATCGTGGTGGATGAATATGGGTTAACCCAGGGCGTCGTGACGATGGAAGATGTGCTGGAGGAGATCGTCGGGCAGATCGAAGATGAATTTGATCCGGTTTCCCCCACCGACCTGGTCCGGGATGGGGAAACGGTGCGCGTCAGCGGATTATTGCCGCTGCACGACCTGCGCGATCGGCTGCCCATCGGGGAGATCAAGGCTGATGGGGTGGACACCGTGGGCGGGTATATCGTGCAGCGCCTGAGCCGCTGGCCGCGCGTGGGGGATGAGGTGGATATCGGCGAGTACCGGGCGAAGGTTTTGACTCTGCAGCAGCGAAGGGTGGGGCAGGTGCTGCTGACGCCGGGGAAAGCGAAGGGGAACGGGGTCGGGAATTGAGGATTGTGGGAATCTTCGACCCTCGCAAGGGCGGGTGTTATATTTACAATATCTATATCGCAGCCGATTGAGCGAGGTTTTGCTCCGATGGCCTCCAATTCCCCCGCCCCACCCTTTGCCGAGCCCGCGCTGATTCCGCAGGGCGACTATGCAGGGAAGCCCGCGCTTCGGCTGCACAAGGCCGTCGTGGTCGCGGGGTCGACGGATCATTGCCATCTGCACCTGGTTTCATCGTCCGTCAGCCGGCAACACGCGCTGATCATTGCCGATGCGGACGGGGTTTATATCCGCGACCTGGCCAGCCGAACCAAAGTCGTCGTCAACGGCCAGCCGCACCGCGAAGCGCTGCTGCAGAACGAAGATGAGATTCACATCGGGAAGTTTTCGTTTCGATTCGCGACACCGGCAACGGGGGCCCTGGCGGCGATGCCGGCGCCGGCGGCGCGCATTACGGTCAACGGGGCGGATGGGCCGGATTTAAGCGCAAGCCGGACGGTGCTCATCGGCAAGGGGGCGGGGTGCGACATTTCGCTGGGGGGAGAATCGGTTTCCACCCGGCACGCCATCATCTTCACGGCAAAGGGAAAGCGATATATCCGCGATTTCGATTCGCGCACGGGGACATTTCTCAATGGGGAGAAGATTCACCAGCATGAACTGCGCATCGGCGATCAACTGCGGATCGGGGAGACGGCGATCCAACTGATGCCAATGGCCAGGGCAGCCCCGGCGGAAACGCTGCGTCCAGCGGAGCCGGTGGCGCTGCCGGTCGAACCCGCGGCGCTTCCCGTGGAACCGGCGGCTGAGCCGGTGGCGGAAATTCCGGCGAGCATTCCGGATGTGCTGCCGCTGGCACAGGAGCCCGAGGCAGCGGAAGCGCCGGTGGCGGAACCGATCGAGTTGGAGCCGGTCGCTGAGGCGAAGGCAGACGCGGTGGATGAGGCGATTGCGGCGGCGAAGATCGATGTGGGTCAGGATGCGCTTCCAGTGGAACCGGAGCCGGCGGCGAGCGGAGCAATGGCGGTTTCTCCCGCGGCAGTGGATCCGGTGGATTTGGCGATGAGCGAATTGGACCTCGATCTGGGGACCGAATCGGAAGCGATGCCCCAAAAGTTGGCCACAGATCGCGTCTCGGCGGAGACACCGCTGGTGGCGACGGAGTCGATCACGCCCAGTGAACCGACTGGCGATCCGGTGGAAATGGCGCTGGCCGAGGCGGGGATTGATTTCGAGAATGAGGCAGAGCCGCAGGAACCTGCGCCTGCCGCGGAAGCTTCGCAGCCAGCAGCGGTTGAGGTTCCGCAGCCGGCAGCCGAAATGGATGTCGTCGAATCGGCGCTGGATGACACCGCGGTCGATCCGGCGAAGGATTCGATTCCGCTGGAACCGGAGCCTGCGGTCGCTGTGGCGCGAGCGCCGGAACCCGAGCCGGCGGCGGCGGGCGCGGAACCGGAACAATCTTCGGAACCTCCGGCGGAAAAAATCGCGGCCGCCGAGGCGGAGCCGACCGTCGCTGTGCAACCGGCGCGAAGCGAATTGGATCTGGGCCTTCAAAACGATCCGCTGGATTTGGCGATTGCCGATCTCAAGATCGATTTCGATGAGGCTTCGGTTTCGTCAGAGGCGCCGGCCGCGGTGGTGGAATCATCAGCCGTGGAAAAGCCCGAGGCGGCGCCGGCGATGGATTCGCTGGACTCGGCCATTGCCGAAGCGGGAATTGATTTTTCGGGTGGGACGACTTCTCCCGAGGTGGAGTTGCCGTCGCCGGCGGAGAAGATCGAATCGTCCGAGCCGCCGCCGCTTTCGCTGGAATTGGCCAATATGCCAGTGGAGGCGGAGTCGGTGATGGAAATTCCATCGCCCGCGCCGGTGGCGAATGAGTCGGCGATTGCGGAGATCATGCCGCCGATCTCGCCGCCGCCCGTGCCCGAAACGCCCGTGGCGGAGGCGGAACTGCCGCAGACGCCGGAGGAGATTGGCTTTGATCTAAATCTCGATTTGCCGGACAGCGGCGATTCGCCGGAATCTTTCGAGCCGATGATCGAACTCACGCCCGCGGAGCTTGGCTCCGACGAGGCGGTCGAGACGCCGAAACCGGAGTCGCCCGCCTCCCCCGCCGATGAGGTTCGCGCTGATGACTCGCCCCCGCAAGAGATTCCCGCGGCCGAGGAACCGGCTGAAGCGCCGCGCAAGCGGCCGGCTCGGGGGCGCAAGGCTGCGGCAAAAACTCCGACCAAGCCCGCCAGGACGCCGCGTGCAAAAGCAAAGCGGCAGCCGCCCAAAACAGCGGAGACGTTGGCCGAGGCGGAAATACCGGCTGACGCGGAACCGGTGGTAGATGCGGAACGCGAGGGGAAAGTTAAATCGGATGAAAATTCGGACATCGCCGAGGCCGTGCCGCTTTCGGCGACGGATGAGATTACGCTGGATTTAGCTCTCCCGGAGGCGGTGGCGGAAACCCCGTCGGTTTCTGTGCAACCGCTGGCGCCGCTGGCGATGCCGGATTCGGATGAGGCGATTGCGGACGCCGGCGCAGCGCAGGAGGTTGCCGAATCGCCGGAGATTCCTGAATCGATCGAAGCGCCGACGGTAAATATCGCGGAGCCATCGGGCGAATGGGAGATGACGGCATCGGCATCGGAGGAGATTTCCACGCCGATTATTTCGCAGGAACAGCCCGTGGCACAGGATCGGGCAATTTCCGCGCCGGTTGTGCCGTTCGAGCAGAGCATCGTGGATTCACCCCCGCCGATTGCCCACGAACTGGCGGCCGGCGGACATGGCGATGAAGAATTATCAGGTGAGCTGCCGACGGAGGCTGAGCCGATGGAGGGCGATCTTCCGGCTGAAGGGGGAGGCGCGGATGATCTGGCGGCGGGCACGCTTCCGACGGGGCAGTGGACGATTCCCCCCGCGCCGGTGGAGGAGCTGTCGCCGCCGGTGGCCGCCAGCGATGTGGTCCTGCCGCGCGCCGCGCCGACCGATCGGCCTTCAGCTTCGCCGCCGCTTCGATTGGGCATGATCACCCGGATCGGATCGCATTACATCGCGCCGATTTTGTCGAGTTTCGGGGGGCTGGGATTCGTCGGCGGCGGGTCGGTGAACATCGACCATTTTGTCGGAGGCAAGCCGATCACGTTGCCGGAGCTTCCGCCGACGCCCGCGGGGTTTGGGCGGGTCAACTACGACATGAGCGGCCCCCCGCTGCCGTCATTTTTCCGGCAGGCTCCGGCTGCCGGCAGCCCACCGCCCGCGGCGGAGCAGCCCGCACAGCCGGCACCCGCGCCAGCGCGCGAAGAGCCGGCGATTAAACCGCCTCCTCCCCCGCCGCAACCGCCGCCGGTTTCGTTTGCCCCGCGTCCGCAGCGAAAAGCGGGCGGTGCGATTGATGAGCAGGCGCAATATCCGGCGCCGAAAAAACGTCCGGCATCGACCGCGTTCGACGGGCTGGCGATGGGCGAGAATCCTGATGAGGATAACTTCTGGAACAATGGGCCGACTCCGACCAACGATGCGGCGTTCGGCGGCGCGCCAATGTCCAAGACGGATGAATTCATCATTCCCGAAAGCGACCCGCGCGCGAATCGGGCGGCGGAAACTCCGGCAAAGGATTTTGCGGAGGATGAGTTCTGGAATCGCACGGATGGAGATACTGCCTCCACGGCCGGAACTGGGAAAATAGAGCCGCCGGAAATTCCCCCGGAAATTCCATCCGCGGCCCTTCCGCAAAATTCGCCGCCGGATTCTTCGGATGAATCGCCGCCCGCGCTGAAAGCGGATGGGATAATGGCGGAAGAATTGGCGACGCAAATGCCGATGGACGAGTCGGGTGAAACCGACTTGAACGCCGTCAAAGAATCCCAACCCGTCGCCGAAGCAGAGCGTCCTGTAAAGAAGCGCAGATTTCGCATCCCATTTCTGATGCCGATAATTCTGGCGATTACGGGCATTTCACTGGCGGCGGTGTGGCGGTTTTTCCCCGTGCAGTCGCAAACGCAGGGGACATTGACGTTCGTCAATTTCCAGTACATTCCCGGGACGGAGGAATCCAGCGAATTTGAAGCGGCCCAGCGCCGACTTTTGGGAAGCCAGACGGACGACCAGACCCGCCGGCATGCGATGGAGATTCTGGGGCGGGACGATCCGGGGACTTCGCCGGGATTTCTGGCTTCGCCGCAGAGTTTCGCGCCGGTGGCGGCATCGGTGTCGCTGGCGGCGGCGACCCAGACGGTTTCGCCGCAGACGCTTTTGCAGGTGTCCTACAGCGGAACGGACAAGGACGGGGACCCGTCGCGGATGCTGGCGCTGCTGAAATCCCTCACCGACCGAAACGCGACGCAGATTGACGCCAATCGCCGGCTGCAGGCCGATCTGGATCAGGCCAAATCGGCGGTGGATGATGCGCAGAAGAAGCTCGATGGGATCAATGGAGAGCTGGCGAGCCTGGATCCGGAGATTGCCGCGGCGCCGCCGGCAAACGAGCTGGCGGCGATGACGGCGAAAAAAACGGCGATGGAGCGGAACCGGCTGGATGCGGAAACGGCCGTCAACCGCGACCGGGCGGATTTGGCGCAGCTCACGAGTTCGACGCCCGCGCCGACCACGCAGCCGGATATCAGCGCGGATTCGCAGCTCAAGCAGATGCAACAGCAGCTTGCAGACCTGACCGCCGAGGTGGACAGCGCGCGTTCCGACCAGCTTGCCAGCGCGGCGATGGCGCGGCAGAAACTGCAGGCGGCTTCGCGGCAGTTTGACGAGCAGATCGACGCGGCCAACACGCTGCTGGGCAGCGGATCGCAGCTTCGGCAGTTCGTGGACTCGGCGATGGATTCACAGACCAAGGCGCGCGATCTAATCAACATGCTGATCGTTGACGGCGAAGACCTGGAGCAGCAGCTCGAAGACACGCGGCGCGACGTGGAAGACCTGATCCAGTCCCAGCAGGCGGAAAAGTGGGCGCTCGATCCGCAGCTTCAGTCGCTGCGCGAGAACCTGGAGAGCGCGCAGCACCGCTACAACGCCAATGCGGGGCAGGGCGTGGACGATCCGCGGGTCCTCGATCCGATTCAGAAGGAAATTGATTCGTACACAACGCAGGTGAAGCAGCGGCAGCTTGAAATCGGGGCTGACCCGGCCGAGCTTCACGTGCAGGACAGCCTCAACAGCATCATCGATGCGCTGCGGAAGAAGCTGGCCAAGGAAAAGCACCAGACCGACGAGGTGCTCGATCCGCTGCAGCAGGAGCTGGCGAATCTTGATCCGGTGGTCGCGGCGCTGCCGGCGGCGCAGCAGGACCTGGCCAAGCGGCTGCACGATCGGCTCGACGAACTCAACGACGCCCGGCAGAAATACTCCGATACATTCGGCGATGAGATGCTCGCTCCCTCGCCGAAAGTGTCCGAACTGAAGGATCGAATCGCCAGCCTGAAAGCGGATATTCTGGCGCGGCAGACCGATCTTCAGCGCAAGGCGATTGCCGCGCAGGATGCGCAGCAGCATCAGGACGTGGCCGATGCGCAGGTGCGGCTGCAGATGGATCAGTCGAACCTGGATTCGGCGACAAAATCTCTGGCGGCGGTGCTGGCGAGTTATGACGAGCTTCACGCCCGGCAGGTTTCCTCGGAATCAGCGCAGCAGAGGAAGATCAATCTGCTGGACGACCGCAGCGCGGTGTACGCGGCGCTGGAATCGGCCCGGCGCGACCGCGATGAAAAGCAATCGGCGGCCGAGCATGCGTATGACATCAAACCGGTGACGGCCGCGGATGTGATCTCGTCCGCCCCGCCGGATTCACGAACGACCTACTACGTGGTGATCATGGGCGCTGCGCTGATTGCCATGATGCTGGCCGCTTTGGCATCACACGGACAGAAATCGGAGAAGAAACGGGTTTCGACCAATTTCGACTCGCTGGTGATCCCGATGGCGTCCGATGAAGATCACGCGGCGAGTCATGGTTGAAGAGTAGTTGCGAGTTGCGTGGGGGCGCGAATAATCGTCCGTCGTGCAGCACAGGGTGGATGTTTATCGTCAATTGGAATCGGCGGCGGCGGCGCAGCGGGCGGGGCAGTTTGCGCAGGCGGAGCCGGTGTATCGGCGGGTTTTGAAATCGCAGCCGCGAAATACCGATGCGCTGTATCTGCTGGGTTTATTGACGCAGATGACCGGCCGGTTTGAGGAGTCGGCGGAGCTGTTCGCGCGGGCGGTCCGGGAAAATCCGCGCTCGGTGAAATTCCTGGTGAACCTGGGGCTTTCGCTTGGCGGGATGGGTCTGGGGCGGACGCACGAGGCAATCGAGGCGCTGCGGGCGGCGGTGGCGATCGATCCCAACGTTCCGGCGGCTTGGAATAACCTGGGCAACGAATTTCGCAACGATCTCAGATACGACGATGCGATGGACGCGTATCGGCGGGCGATTGCGCTGGATGCGAATTTTGCCGATGCGCATCTGAACCTGGGAGCGACGTTGCAGGAGATTGAGCCGACGCTGGACAACGCGATGGCGGCGTACCGCAAGGCGATTTCGCTGCAGCCGGATTTCGCGACGGCACACTGGAATTACGGATTCGCGCTGCTGCTGGGGGGAGATTATGCGGGCGGGCTGCCGGAATATGAGTGGCGGATGAAGGTCAGGGCGATCGCACCCAATCGATCGTTTCCGGTACCGGCGTGGATGGGGCAGGACCTGGCGGGGAAGCGAATCCTGCTGCATGCCGAGCAGGGACTGGGGGATTCGATTCAGATGGCGCGGTATATCCCGATGGTTGTCGCGCGCGTGGCGGAGGTGATTGTTGAATGTCCCAAGCCGCTGGTGAGGGTGCTGGAGGGAATGGGGAGCGGGGTGAAATTTGTTGCCGGGGGCGATCCGCTGCCGGCGTTTGACCTGCATTGCCCGCTAATGACGCTGCCGCTGCGTTTTGGCACGACGCTGGCATCGATTCCATGGAATGGGCCGTATTTGCATGCGGATGAAGAGTTTTCTGGGCGATGGCGGGAGCGCATGTTGCCGGACCCGTATCGGCCGCGCATCGGGCTCGTGTGGGCCGGGCGGCCGGAAAACAAGGTGGATCGGAAGCGGTCGATGCGGCTGGAGCAATTCGCACCGCTGGCGGAGATCACGGACGCGCGGTTCTTCAGCCTGCAAAAAGGCCCGGCGCGGGAGCAGATTCGCAAGTCGCCGGCGGGATTGGATCTGATCGATTACACGGATGATCTGGGAGATTTTGCCGACACGGCGGCGATGATCGCGAACCTGGACCTGGTGATATCGGTTGACACCTCGGTTGCGCATCTTGCGGGGGCGATGGGCCGGCCGGCGTGGGTGCTGCTGCCGACGAATCCGGATTGGCGCTGGATGCTGGGGCGGGAGGATTCGCCGTGGTATCCGAGCGCGCGATTATTTCGGCAAAAGATGCGCGGTGATTGGGCGGAAGTCATCGCTCAAGTCGCGACCGAGCTAAAAAAGGCAAAAAGGGGACATTCATAATATTTTATTATGAATGTCCCCTTTTTGCCTTGGTTAGTCGAATTCGAAGGAATTGCGGGCGATGACGAGGGGGCGGTTTTGGCCGATGTTCAGCAGGAATCCGGCGGCGATGTAGCTGGCGACGAGGCTGCTGCCGCCGTAGCTCACGAAGGGGAGGGTGACGCCGGTGACGGGGAAGAGGCGCATGACCACGCCGAGATTCAGGACGGCCTGCGACGCCAGCAGCGCGACGATTCCGATGGCGACCAATCTTCCGAAGGGCTCTCGGGTGTTGGAGGCGATTTCGATGCCGGCGATGAAGAGGACGATGTATGCGGCCAGGACCGCGATGGAGCCGATCAGGCCGAACTGCTCGCCGATGATGGCGAAGATCATGTCGGTTTCGGCTTCGGGGATGACATGACCGACGGGGATATCGCCGGGGCCTTTGCCGGTGGGTCCGCCGGAGCCCATGGCGGTCAGGGCCTGCATTTGCTGGTATCCGGCCTGCCGCTGGGTTTTGGGATCGTGGTTGAGCAATCCGGTGAGGCGGGCGCGCTGATAGGGTTGGACGATGGCGGGGAGTTTTCCCAGCAGCGGGACGTTTTCATCGCCGCAAAACCAAACCAGCGGAGCCAGGAGTATTCCCATTGCGATGATGGTCAGAAGATGCTTGAGCCGCGCGCCGGCCACGAAGAGTAGAGCGAGCAGCGTGGGCAGGAAGAGGGCCGCGACGCCGAGGTCGGGCTGCTTGAGGATGAAGACCGCGGGGATGAGCGTCAGAAGGAAAGGCGTGAAGAGCCCGCTCATCTGGCGATAGTTTTCACGATAGCGGAGGTATCGCGCGAGCACGAGGATATAGGAGATTTTCATGAGTTCCGAGGGCTCGAAGCTCACGCCGCCGGGGAAGGAAATCCAGCAGCAGGCGCCGTGGCTGGAATGGACGCCGGGGATGGAATGGCCGTGTCCTTCGGCGATGCTTCCGACGAGGGTGTAGGCGATGAGCAGAAGGCTAAGGATGTAAAGCGTCCAGGCGTAGCGGCCCAGGATCTGGTAATTGACCGCCTGCATGGCGGCCAGGACGCCGACGGCAACGGCGAGGAAGACAAGCTGCTTGGGCCCTTCCAGGGGTTTGTCGACCCAGATGCTCATGACGCCCAGGACGGAGAGAACGGTCACGGCGAGCAGGAGAGGCCAGTTGGCCGCGATCGCGAGTTGTCGCCACAGCCGGTTCATGGCAATGTCGGTGGTCATCCTTGAGCTTCCGCTGGGGGCATGGGATCACTCAAACGCGCACGCCGCGATGGCCGGCTTGGGTTTATCGGGGCGGCGGATCAGCCAGAGAAAATCTCCCGGTTTAGGGCGCGTGAAACGGGCGGGGAGATAGACGACGATGACGGTGGGGTCGCGGCCGGCGGCGATGACGCAGGCGACGGTGTGGGAGAGCGGCGCCAGGGCTGAATATTTTGTTTCGACAACCGCGTAAAGAACGGCATCGCCGTCACGCCAGATGCGCAGCAGGCGGCGGCGCAGCAGCAGCGCCCCGGCGCCGGTGATGAGAACGGCGGGAATGACGACCGCGCCGGCGATGAGCCGGCGGCCCAGCGGCTCGGGGGCGGTGCGATCGGTCCAGATCGACGTGTCATTGGGATCGACCCGCAGGGGGACGGTCTGGCCGATGGTGAAAAAGTCGTTGGTCGCCAGCGTGCCATCGACGCTGATGTTTTCATCTTTCCAGTCAAATTGGAGGGTGCAGGGGGTGCCGGGCGGGATTTTCTTTCCGACGCGCGCATCGCCGCCGGCGGACTGCACGGTTGCTTGGACAGAGGTTCCATTGGCGATGAGCCATTGCTCGTTGCGGGATTCGATGACCTGCTGGGTGATGAACCACCCACCGATGCCGAGCAGAACGACGGTTGCCAGAATCCAGAAACGGATGATGGGGTCGGTCCAGGATCGGCGCCTGGCGGCGGGCGTGACGGGCCGGGGAGGCGGCGCAGGCGCGGGGGGAGCGGAAGCAGCGGCGGCGGTGATGGGCGCGGATCCGCCGGCGTAGGGAATCGTCGGGGGAGTCCTTGGGGGCCGGCGAGAAAGATCGGGGCTTCGAGGCGGCTGGGTCAAGGGTTCCTCACTGGGGATTCCTCACTGGGGGGCTCCTCACTTGGAGTGAAGGTAACCATGCTTGACGCAGGCCACAAGCAAATCGTGCGCGATGGGCCCGGCAACGCGGCCACCGGCTTCGCCGTATTCGACCATCACGCAAAACGCCACCTGCGGATGGTCGGCGGGCGCGTAGCCGATGAACCACGCATGGGCGAGGTGATATTCGGGATGAGGATCATCAGCGGCGGCGGAGAGGGGGCGGCTGTACCAGCCATCGGTGCCGGGATCGCCGAAATGCACCTGGCGGATGAACGGCTTGCCGGCGGCGTCGTGATCCACCAGCGTCATGAAACCGCCTGTTTGCGCGGAGCCGGTTTTGCCGGCGAGGGGCATTCCCAGCAGGGGATCATCCGCAAGCGGAGGATCGCCGGGACCGCGATCGATCTTCTGCGGGAGGATCGATGCGCCCGATCCATCGAGGGAGCAGACTTCGCGCATGCCTTTCTGCACGGCGGCGAGGGCATCGGGCGAGAGATGCAGATCGACGGCGTCGGGAGATGCGGAAGGGCCATTTCCCGCGCGACCGACCTGATCATCGGCGACGAGGCGGGGACGCATCCAGACGCCGCCGCGCGCCAGGGTGGCGGCGACGTTGGCCATTTGGATGGGCGTGGCGGCGACGACTTCCTCGCCGATGCCCATCGACCAGGTTTTGGTTTCGGCGTCCTTCATCGCGGCGGCGCTGGGGCGGTAGAGCATTCCGGGATTTTCCTCGATGCCGATGCCCGTTCTGCGGCCCAGGCCAAATCGATCGAACCAATCGGAAAGCCGGGCGATGCCCATCTTCAGGGCGATGGTTTCGAAAACGACGTTGCAACTGACGCGGATTCCATCGGTGACGGTGAGCATGTTATCGGGACCGATGAATGGATCACCGGCGCCGGGGCTTCCGTGGCTGATGGGGAGGTTGTTTTCATTGCAGACGTTGTATATCCAGCAGTGTCCGTGGGCCTGGGGCTGGCCATTGATATAGAGGACGCCTTTGCATTGGATGCGGTCGGTGGGGCGCATTGTGCCATCGGTGATGGAGCCGCTGCCGACGATGGGTTTGACGGTGGAACCGGGAACCATCGCGGTTTCGGTGGCGCGGTCGATCATGGGGCGGTTGAGTTCATCGGTGGCGTAATCGGCGTAGTGGGCGTCGAGATCGTTGAGATCGAAGCCGGGGTTGGAGACCAGCGCCAGGACCTCGCCGGTATCGACCTTGATGACGACGGCCGCGCCGTGCTGGTTGAAACGGATATCGGTGGCGCCTTCGTCGGTCCGGTGTGCGCGGGTTTTCACGAAGGCATTTTCGATGTCCTGCTGAAGCTGGACGTCGATGGTGGTGAAGACATTCATGCCGGGCGTGGCGTCGATGCGGTCGACGACGCGGTCATCGGCATCGGTGGAGGCGATGCTGACGATCTTGCCACGGGTGCCGCGGAGCGTGTTTTCGCAGAGGGCTTCGATCCCGGTCCGGCCGAGGAGATCGGCGGGCCAGTATTTGCGCAGCTCGCGGAAGGTGGGAATTCCGTAGTGATCGACATTCGTTTGCGGCCAGTATCGCGAGGCGTCCAGCGACCAGCGATGCTGCAACTGGACATCGGTGGCGTCGGCACCCTCGGCAATTTCCTGGGGGCGGGCGGTTTGCAGATATCCAAGCACGTTGCACGCCACGCGGCCGTAGGGATATTGCCGGTATTTACTGGGCGTGAGGACGAGGCAGAAAAATCGGTCGCGCTCGCGGGCCAGGCGCGCCTGCACCTGCGGGGAGATATTGTGCAGGATCATGTGCGGCTGGGTTTCCTCGCCGACTTCCACCTCGAATTTGTCCAGCGAGCTTTCATCGGGGGCGGTGTCGGAAAGAAACCGGCGATACCAGCTTGTGGAATTTCCCGGATCGGATTTTCGCATGGCATCATCGTAGTTGTGCCACCAGACGTAGCGCTTGCGCATCTCGACACGCTGGACGATGTCGGCGCGGATCTGGTCGATCTCATCGGGTGATTTGCCGCCGACTTCGGCGAGTTCCCGCCACATGGCATTGAGGTCATCCTGCACGCGTTGGGTTTCATCATCGAGCACGGATTTCCATTTGCCGGTTTGCCAGGCGGGGGAATGGATGGAGGGCCCGTATTTTTCACCGAAGCGGTTTTTGAGATTGGTGATTGCGCAACTGGCGAGCCACTGCGGATCGGGATCATCCGGGATGGCGGGATAAAGCACACAGGCATCGACGCAGGGGGCGTCGCAGGCAAGGGGGCGGCCGTTGCGGTCGAGGATGGAGCCGCGCTCGGTTTCGACGAATTCATCGCGGCGGGTGAGAGCGACGGCGCGATCCCGCCAGTAATCGCGGGCAAATATCTGGATCTGCGCCGCCCGCAACGCCAGGGCGGCGGAGACGACCATCAGGAGCATCAGAAGTATCTTGAGGCGGCGTTCGAACATGGCCCCATCCGTGGGAAAAATGATCCGTAAGGCATGATATCGGGCGGTGGAGCGGGTGCAAATGGGGCGTTTGGTTGGGGGTTGACGATATGTTAAACTCACCAGGCAGGAATCTATGGTTCAATTCACGGGACATTTTGACGGAAAAGTCATCACGCCGGACGAGCACGTGGAGATTCCGGTGGATACGCCGCTGCGAGTAACGATAGAGCCCGCGGCTAAACAGCCATCGGGCGGAGTGGAATGGGATCAGTTGCTCAAGCTGGCTGAGCAATGTTCGGTCGAGGGACCGGAAGATCTTGCCTTGATGCATAATCACTATGGACATGGGAAGCCCATCGAATAATGATCCAGTTTATCGACACGTATTATTTACTTGCGCTGGTAAATTCACGGGATAAGGACCATGAAAAGGCTGTGCGCCATAGCCAGGGCCGTGTCGGGGGATTGCTGACAACAACCTGGGTGATTGTGGAATTTGCCGACGCTCTGTCGGCGATCGACTCCCGCAAGCGAGCCGCTCAATTCATACGCGGATTTCTCAACCAACCGTTCGTCGAGGTCGTCCCGCCCAACGAACTACAATTCCAACTTGGTTTGAATATTTACGAAAACCGGCAAGACAAGGAGTGGTCATTAACGGATTGCCTTTCGTTCCTGGTGATGCAGGAGCGAGGGGTCATGGATGCGCTTACCGCGGACCATCATTTCGAGCAGGCGGGATTCCGAGCGTTGATGCGGGAATGAAATTAGCGTCGTCAGCCGCGCGAACTGCGCTGGAATCGAAAAACTCGATTCATTCGCTGCATGATGGGGAGCAGGAAGGGCGCCAGGATCGCGGAATAAATTGCTGAGGTGAACAGCGGGGAAAGCGGCGGATGCCCGGAAGTTCGCAGCCAGGCGTGCAGGGTGATAATGATGGCGATGAGAAAGCCGGCGATGGCGGTGAGGATGAACTGAGCGGCGGGGTTTTTGCGGTTGACGGCCTGGTGGGCGGCGATGAGGAAAATCGCGGCGATGCCGTAGCTGAATGCCAGCAATCCCAGGGTTCCCTCACCGGCGAGGTCGTGCAGGGCGCCGAGGATGAAGCAGGCCAGCAGGGCCGTGTCGTGCGGGGCGCTGATCGCGATGAACACGGCGGCAAGTAATACAAAATCGGGCGTGGCGCTTTTGAACTGGATGGCGCGGGCGAGGCCGGCGTTGAGGCCGAGGGCGACATAGGCGAGGATGAAAAACGCGAGCCATCGCATGAATTCTTGTTATCGCTGGTGCGTCATGACCCAGACATCGCCCAGGTGCATGAGATTCTGCTCGGGGGCGAGGCGGATGTCGGCGAACAGGGATTGCCTGGCCAGCGGTTCGATCGAATCGATGCGCCCGATGCGAATGCCCTGGAGATCGCGCGGCCAGGTTTCATCATCGAGCACCACCCAATCGCCCTGCTGCAGGTTGGCGTGACGCACATCTTCCATCGGCAGGTTGTCGATCACCATCTGCCCTTTTCCAAGCCCGGTGATGATGGCCTGGAGGTCCTTGTTTTCCGCGGCGCCGCTGGTTTGGGAATAGACCACGAAATGGCCGGTCACGGTGAAGCCGGGATCAGTGATGAGGCGAACCTGTGCGGTCAGATCGCCGGCCCGGACGACCCGGCCGATCAATGCGATCACCGCGCCGGAGGAAAGCACCGGCTCGTCGACGCGCACCTGCTCGATGCCCGATCCGCTGATGGCGATCGCCTCGTGCAGGCCGGTGTCGGCGCCGACGACTTCGAAACGGTCGCAGAACGCTTCGAATCCGCCGAGGCTCGCGCGCTCGCCGGCGCGCTGCTGGAGTTCTTCGATTGCGGCGGTCATTTCCTGAATCTGCTGTTTGAGGGCGATATTTTCCTGTTCGATATCGCGGGTGTCGCGCGTGTCCTGCGGCTGGGGCGTTTGGGCGCGGTCGCGGATGCCGCCGGCGATTTTGTAGATGGGGCGGGAAAATGGGATCAGCAGGGTTTGCAGGGCGGAGCCGTGCAGCTCGGTGGCGTGGCGCGGCAGCGCGAAGGCGCTGAGCAGGCTGAGCATCATCAAGCCGAAAAAGACCGTTTGGAATTTCACGCGGAAAACCCCGCCGGGGCTTAAGAGCCTCTAGTATTCGGTCAGCCTCGAATTGAGGGAGGCGAACTGCATGGCGAAACGCGGCGACCTGCGGTCGCCCGCTAACTATTTTGTCCCTCAAATGATCCCTGGCGGACCATTAAGCCTCATCGACATCCGATTCCATTGTTTCCTTCCACAGCTCCAGATTTTCCAGGTAGACGCTGGTGCCGCGGGCGACGCAGGTCAGCGGGTCTTCGGCGAGGCGGACATCGAGCCCGGTGGCGTTGGAAAGAACGGTGGTGAGCCCGCGCAGAAGCGAAGAGCCGCCGGCCATGGTGATGCCGTTTTCAACCAGATCGGCCGCAAGCTCCGGCTTGGCCAGCTCGAGCGTGTGCTTGACGGCGTCGATGATTTGCGTGACCGGCTCCTGGAGCGCCTCGCGGATTTCCTCGGCGGTGACGGTGGTCTTGCGGGGCAGGCCGCTGATCAGATCGCGCCCGCGCACTTCCATGCTGGTGGGATCGCCGTTGTTGGAGGGCGACGCGGAACCAATGCCGATCTTGATGCGCTCGGCCATCTGGTCGCCGATGTCCATGTTGTAGGTTTTTTTCATGTGCCGGACGATGGACTCGTCGAAATCATCGCCTGCGACGCGGACGGATTCGCAGACGCTGATATCCGCCAGGGAGATGATGGCGACTTCGGTCGTGCCGCCACCGATATCGACGATCATGCTGGCGGTGGGTTCGATGACGGGCAGTCCGGCGCCAATGGCGGCGGCCATCGGTTCTTCAACAAGGTAGACGCGCCTTGCTCCGGCACGCTCGGCGCTGTCATAGACCGCGCGGCGCTCGACGGCGGTGATGCCCGAGGGGATCGCGATCACCACCCGCGGGTTGATGAAATGCTTTCGGCCGTGCACGCGGCGGATGAAATAGGAGAGCATCGCCTGGGTGATCTCAAAATCGCTGATGACGCCGTCTTTCATCGGGCGCACGGCCATGATGGATTCGGGCGTTTTTCCGAGCATTTCCTTGGCGACGAGGCCGACGGCGTTGCCGTTCTGGAGGACGCGGTTGGTGCCTTTTTTGACGGCGACGACGCTCGGTTCGTTGAGAACGATCCCCTCGCCCTTGACGCACACCAGCGTGTTGCAGGTGCCGAGGTCTATTCCCATGTCAATGCTGAACATTCCAAGCAGCGAATCGAAGATCACGAGTCCATCTCCTGATCGTGCCGAGGGAGCGTTGGGGCTATGAAGATGCAGAGCCGACCGATGCTCCGCATCGCAACGCTCTGACAGTGACGGGAACCGGCGATCAGCGACATGGGGCGACCTGTTAAGGCAAACCCAGCGATCTGATCGCAAGCCGTTAAGAAAGTGAACAGCACTTTCTTATCCAAAGCCCGCTCCATCGGGTTTCCGGATCTTGCCCGGGAAGGCGTAAAATACAGCGCGCCACCGCGGTAAGCAATGGAAGCGGGGGAAAGATCGGTGGTTTCCTCGCAAGCGGGCGTCATCTACACTGTAAGAAAAGGACCCTTCCATGGACAAAGAATTGTGGGCAAATGTCGATCGCTACATCGCCGATCTGCTCGTTCCCAGCGACAAGTCGCTGGATGAAGCGCTCAAGGCCAGCGCCGCGGCCGAGCTGCCGCCGATCAATGTTTCGCCAACCCAGGGAAAGCTGTTGATGCTCATCGCGCAGATTCAGGGCGCAACGAGCATCCTTGAGATCGGTACGCTGGGGGGTTACAGCACGATCTGGCTGGCGCGCGGGTTGCCGCGCGACGGCGGGCATCTCATTACGCTGGAAGTGGATGCGAAACATGCCCAGGTCGCCCGCGGCAACATCGCCCGGGCGGGGTTTGCGGAGCGGGTGGAGTTGATTCTGGGCAAAGCCATCGACTCGCTGGGGCAGCTTGCGGCCAATTCGCGCGGGCCGTTTGATTTGATTTTCATTGATGCGGACAAGGCGAGTCTTCCGGAATATTTTCAGGCGTCGCTGAAGCTGTCGCGAGCGGGCACGGTGATCATTATCGACAACGTGATCCGGGACGGGAAGGTGATCGACGCGGCCAGCACCGACAAAGATATCCAGGGCGTGCGGCGAATGAACGAAATGCTGGCGGCGGAAAAAAGGGTATCAGCCACGGCGATCCAGACGGTGGGTAGCAAGGGATATGACGGGTTTGCGATTGTGCGGGTGCTGTCTTAATTCGAATTTTGGACGGGAACGCCAGCTTCGGCCCACCAGCGAATTGCCGCCAGGACTGCCAATATCGCGAATTGGATATACATCATCGATCTGATGTCGGGTTTGGAATACAAGCCGTTGACTGCTCCTCCGAAAAAGCCGCTCGTGAAAAACATAAACTGGGCGGTGGCTGATCGCGCAAAGCGCCGCGCGGGGAGTTGTAGAATCGGTTGATCCGTTTGAATGCCAGAAGAATGCCCATGGAACGTCCTCTCTTTTGATCGCATGGATCGGCGCGGGACGAGGCATTCTACCTAATTTTCCCCATCGATCATGGGGGCGACCGCGGCGCAGCGCGGTGCTGCGCACCGCCGCAAAATGGGGGGAGAGTTATTATGTCAGGGTGGCTTCCAGGGTGATTTTGGTATTCAGCAGCTTCGACACGGGGCAGCCGGCCTTGGCTTTGGCGGCCAGGTCCTGGAACTGGGCATTGGTTGCGCCGGGCACTTTGGCTTTGAGGGTCAGGTGAATGGAGGTGATCGCGAATCCGTCGGCGACTTTGTCCAGCGTTACTTCGGCCCTGGTATCCATCTGCTCGGCGGTGAGTTTCGCTTCGCCGAGAATCAGCGAGAGCGCCATCGTGAAGCAACCGGCATGGGCGGCGCCGATCAATTCCTCGGGATTGGTGCCGGGCTTTCCTTCGAATCGACTGGAAAACCCGTAGGGATATTCCTTGAGCGCGCCGCTGTTGGTAGAAATCGCGCCTTTGCCGTCTTTGATGCCGCCCCGCCACATCGCCGTTCCGAAGGTTTTCATATTTTGATCTCCTTTGATTGTGATCGCTTATTTATCCGGGGGATGGACCCGCACGTCAATTTCCAAAATTGATATACTTCTGTGCAAGGAGAATCCATGAACGTTCTGGTCGCCGGCGGAGCTGGATATATCGGGTCGCACACCGTCAAACGGCTGAAGGAAGCGGGCCATTCGCCGGTGATTTATGACAATCTCGCCCGCGGGCATCGGGAAGTGATTGATATTTTGAAGGTGCCGGGCGTCGTGGCTGATCTGGGGGACAAAGACACGCTCGTCGAGACGCTGCGAAAATATCACATCGATACGGTCATGCACTTCGCGGCGTATGCGTATGTCGGCGAGAGCGTCGAGAAGCCGCTGATGTATTACCATAACAATGTGGCGATCACGATCGGCGTGCTGGAGGCGATGAAGGATGCGGGCGTCGATCGCTTCGTTTTTTCCAGCACGTGCGCCACGTACGGCAACCCCGAGCATGTGCCGATTACCGAAGATGAAAAGAAAGCGCCGGTTTCGCCGTATGGGCACAGCAAGCTGATGGTGGAGAAGATTCTGCAGGACACGATGGGCGGAGAGAAATCGTTTAAGTTCGCCGCGTTGCGCTATTTCAATGCCAGCGGGTGTGCGCTCGACGGTTCGCTGGGGGAGGATCACGATCCGGAAACGCATCTGATTCCGGTGATTCTGCAGGCGATCCTGGGGCTTCGGCCGGAAATCACGGTCTTTGGCAGCGATTATCCCACGCCCGATGGCACCAATGTCCGCGACTATATTCACGTCGATGACCTGGCCGATGCGCACATTCTGGCGATGGAAAAGCTGAAGGCGGGCGAGCCGATTTATTGCAACCTCGGCACCGGGCGGGGATTTTCGGTGAAGGAGATCATCGCCACGGCTGAAAAAGTGGCGGGCAAAAAAGCACCGGTGAAATTCGGCCCCCGCCGCGCCGGCGACGCGGTGGCGCTGTGGGCCGATCCTTCGCGAGCGAAAGAATTGCTGGGATGGGAAGCGAAATACAAGGATCCAGAGACCATCATCCGCTCGGCATGGAACTGGTTCAGCAAACATCCGCGGGGGTATGCGGGATGAGTACGGTGATGGAAAAGCTGGGGTGGGCGCTGCTGATCGTTTCGCTGGCGGTGGGCGTGGGGATGACGATTTTTGCGCCGGTGTAACGGGGGTCAGACAATTGCGTCGGATTAGACTCTTCTTTTGGGCGTGAACTTCACGCCGGCGAGTTTTCTGGCGGCGGTGAAGGTGCCGAAGAGGCGGATGGCCGCGCCGTACAGGGCGGGGGTGTCGCGGCGGACCTGGCTGTCGGCGAGGCGCTTGCCGGCTTTGGCGGCTTGACGGATTTCCTTGAGGACCAGCTTTTTGTCCCAACGGATGCGCTGGCGGAAATCGCCGGGGTTGAGGCCGGCGGCGCGCAGGGCGGCGTCGTAGGCGCGGAAGTGACGGACGGCGGCGGCGTGCAGGCCGGGGTCGTCCTTCTGAAGGGCGCCGCTGCTCATCGGTTCCCCGTCGCGGGCGCGACCTTTGAGCTCGAACAGAATCGAATTGCGGTCCCAGCGGCGATAGCGGGAGATTTCGTCGGCGTCGAGGCCGGCGGCGTGAAGGGCACGCTGCCATTTGCCGAAAAGCCTCGGCTGAAGGGAGGCGAACGCGGCTTTGCCGAGTTCATCGCGCCGCCGGGTGACGGCGCTCCAGAAGAGATCATCACCCCGGCGACGGGCGGATTTGATCAATGCAATGATTCGGGCGCGAGTCCAGCGCGGGCGGCGGAGCACATCGGCATAATCGATCCCCGCGAGTTGGACGGCCCGGCGGTAGGAACCGAAGTGATAGGCCGATGCCGACACCAGCGCCTGGAGGCGGCGCGAAAGGCCGTTGTAGGAGAGGTCTTCGCCGCGCTTGTGCAGCCGGCGAAGCTCCCGCAGAATTGCGTTTTTATTCCAAACCATCACGTCACCGCGGCCCTTGCCAATATCAACATCGCTTGCGAAAAAACAAGAACCAATGGAACTTCAAATGGATGGATTGATCGTGCTCGATAAACCGGCCGGGATTACCTCGGCGGCGGCGGTGGGTCGCGTGAAGCGGCTGCTGCCGCGGGGCGTGAAGGTCGGTCATGCGGGAACGCTCGATCCGTTTGCCACGGGGATTTTGCTGATCCTCGTTGGGCGCGGGACGAAATCCAGCCAGAAGCTGATGGATCAGGCCAAGCAGTACGATGCGACGATCAAGCTGGGGGCGAGCACGGTGACGGATGATCTGGATTCGCCGGAGGTTTTGCGTGCGAGTGCGGCGGCGGTGACGCTGGAGCGGATCGAGATCGCCAGCCGCGCGTTTTCCGGGGTGATCTCGCAGCGTCCGCCGGCTTTCAGCGCGCTGAAGCTCGGCGGTCAGCCGGCATACAAGCTGGCGCGAAAGGGACAGGCGCCGGAACTGGCGGCGCGGGATGTTCGCATCGATCGGTTTGAAATTCTCTCCTGGGAGCACCCGCTGCTGAAAGTGCGCATCGGCTGCGGGCGCGGGACGTACATTCGCGCCATCGCCCGCGACCTGGGGGAGATGCTCGGCACCGGTGGATACCTGACCGAGCTTCGCCGCACGCGCATTGGTGATTTTGACGTCGCCGGCGCGGTGACGCTGGATCGCCTGCAAAGCGAGGGGGTCGCGGCGCATCTGCGGAAACTGGGGTAAGGGGTGTAAAGAAATCGGCGCATTTTGCCCCTGCCGCGGCGATTTCTTCGAGGCATCGCCATCGGTTAAGCTATTTCGCGCAAGCGAGGAATTTGCATGTCGCTCACCGAGGGACCTCCCCAGACCACGCTGGATTTCACGGGCAGATATCGCCCGACTCGCTTCCGATGGGTGATCTGCATGCTTCTCTTTTTCGCAACGACGGTCAACTACGTCGATCGCTCGGTGCTGAGCGTGCTGGCGCCGACGCTCAAGCAGCAAATTCACTGGACCGACACGCAGTACGGATATATCAACGCCGCTTTCACGGGCGCTTATGCGATCGGGCTGCTTCTGGCCGGGCGGATGATTGATGTGATCGGCGTGCGGTTTGGGTATCCGATCGCGCTGGTCTGCTGGTCGATTTCCAGCATGTGTCATGCGCTGGTTCGCACGGCGTTTGGATTTGGCGTGGCCCGCGTCTGCCTGGGGCTTTTTGAATCGGCAAATTTTCCGGCGGCGGTTAAATCGGTGGCGGAATGGTTTCCCAACAAGGAACGATCATTTGCCATTGGACTGTTCAATTCCGGGTCGAACATTGGGGCGATCGTCGCGCCGCTGGTCGTGCCATATATTGCCATCGAATTCGGCTGGCAATGGGCATTCATAGCGACGGGATCCGCGGGACTGATCTGGGTATTTTTCTGGATTCCGAATTATGGCAGCCCGGCCGAACATCCGCGCGTGTCCGGGGAGGAACTGGCGTATATCACGGGCGACCGGGTGGAATCGGTGAAACCCGTCAAGTGGGCCACGCTTTTTCCGCATCGGCAGACGTGGGCATTCGCGATCGCGAAATTTCTGACCGATCCGATCTGGTGGTTCTGGCTGTTCTGGGCGTCGCCGTTTTTTCACGAGCGATTCCATGTCGATCTGAAGCACATCGGCCTGCCGCTGATCATCATCTACAACCTGGCGAGCATCGGCAGCATCGGCGGAGGATGGATTCCGACGGGATTCGCGCGGCTGGGATGGTCGCGCAACGCCGCGCGAAAATCGGCGTTGCTTTTGTGTTCGCTGTGCGTTTTGCCGGTGATGGTCACGCCGGACGTGGGAAACGAATGGATTGCGATTTTTCTCATCGGGCTGGCGGCCGCGGCGCACCAGGGATTTTCGGCGAATCTGTTCGCGCTCACCGGCGACCTGTTTCCGCGGCGCGCGGTGGGATCGGTCGTGGGTTTAGGCGGAATGCTGGGGGGCGTGGGCGGAATGATCTTCCAGTTTTCGGCGGGCCGGCTGGTGGATCGATTCCATACGTTTCTGCCGCTGTTTATCGTGGCGGGATCGGCGTACCTGGTGGCGACCCTGATTATTCATCTTCTTTCGCCGCGGTTGGAAGAGGCAAGGTTTGACCTCGAAGCTGTGAATTTGAACGCCTAAGTAGGAAGAATGGAACATGGGCGGGACGCCCATACCACTCTTTGTCATGGCCAATCGGCCGCTTATCCCTACAATAGCTTTCCGAGGAAAAGACTGTGTCTCAATCACCCGCTGCCGCTATATCGCTGCCTGCCCGCACCCATCGAAACGCCAGCTTTCTGCTTCGGCGGCTGCATTCGCTCACGGGGCTGGTGTTCGGCGGATATATCGTCATGCACCTGATCGTCAACGCGACGATGAGCCAGGGAACTTCGCCCGATGTGTTTCAGGTGCAGGTGAACAAAATCCACGCGCTGCCGTTTTTGTGGCTTACGGAATGGCTGTTCATTTATCTTCCGATTATTTTCCACTCCGTTTACGGCATCCTGATCCTTCTGAACTGCCAGCCGAATGTCGAGAAATATCCCTATGCCAAAAATTATTTTTACCTGGTACAGCGGATTTCCGCGGTGGTGATCGTTCTTTTCGTGCTGTTTCACGTGCTGGGGATGAAGGGATTGCTGGGGAGCACGCTGAAATTCGATCCGCAGAACGCCACGGTCAGCACGGCGCGGCATATCAATTCCAGCCTCTGGGTGACGTACCTGGTTTATCCAATCGGGATTCTCGCCTCGTGTTATCATCTGGCTAACGGCTTCTGGACGGCGGCGATTTCCTGGGGGCTGACGATCAGCGCCGGCGCCCAGCGCCGCTGGGGATACGTGTGCGCGGGGCTTTTCGTGGTCACGCTCTGCTGCGGATATCTGGCGCTGGGCGCGGCCATCCACAACAAGCAGTTGCTTCACTGAGCGGGGTTATGGACCGAAGCATGATCGATCAATACGAAGCCGGTGGGGCGAAGCTGCTGAGGTCCATCGCGCAGCTTTCAGCCGAGGATTTGCGATGGGTTCCACCGGCCGATGCGCAGATCGGCAAGTGGTCGATCCAGCAGATTATCCTGCATCTGATGGACAGCGATTTGATGTGGGCGAGCCGGATGAAAGCGATCATCGCCGAGGATAATCCGACGCTTCTGGGTTTTGACGAGAACCGCTTCGCTGCGGCGCTGTTTTATGACGATCAGATTGCCGAATCCGCCATCGGATTATTGGATTTAAACCGTCGCCAGTTCAGCCGGGTGCTGCGGAAGCTGGCGGATTCCGCATTTTCGCGAACCGGGCGGCACAGCGAGCGGGGAAATATCTCCCTGGGCGAATGCGTGAAACTGATGGTCGAGCATATCGATCACCATGTTGGCTTCATCGCGAAAAAGCGGCAGGCGATGGGCAAAGCGGCGAAAGAATAAACCATGGACCGCAGCATCATCGAGCAATTTGAACCCGCCGGCGGCAAACTTCGCCGCGCCATCGGCGGGCTGGAGAAAAAGGAACTATTGTGGGTCCCGGCGCCCGGTGCGGGCATCGGGCGGTGGTCGATCCAGCAGGTGGTCCTGCACCTGATGGATGATGAGCTGATATGGACTTCGCGGATGAAGCGGATTATCGCCGAGGACAATCCGGAAATCCTCGGCTTTGACGAGAGCAAATTCGCGTCCAGCCTTTTCCCCGAGGAGCAGGACGCGGAAACGGCGGTGCGGATTCTGGATCTTAACCGCCGTTTGTTTTCCATCGTGCTGCGGAAGCTGCCGGATTCGGCGTTCGCCCGCACGGCCCGGCACAACGATCTGGGAACCATTACGCTCGGCCAGAGCGTACAATGGACCAACGAGCATCTTGACCACCACATTCTGTACATCATGATGAAGCGCGACCGGCTCGGAAAAACGGTTAAGGATTAGGACCATCGAATGCCCGCAGCAGCGAAAAGAGTGATCGTCGTCGGCGGAGGCCTCGCGGGGCTGGCGTGCAGCGTCAAGCTGGCCGAGGACGGGGTCAACGTCGATCTGTTCTCGATGGTGCCGGTGAAGCGGAGCCACAGCGTCTGCGCCCAGGGGGGCATCAACGCCTGCAACGATATCGCCCGCCAGCAGGGTTACAGTGAATGGATTCACTTTGACGAGACAGTGCTGGGTGGGGATTTTCTGGCCGACCAGCCGCCGGTGCTGGAGATGTGCAACTGGGCGCCGCGGATCATCGATCTGCTGGACCGCATGGGCGTTCCGTTCAACCGGACGCCGGAGGGGCAGAGGGAATTGCGTCTCTTCGGCGGGTCGCTGGTGAAGCGCACGTTTTTCGCCGGGGCGACCACGGGACAGCAATTGCTCTACGCGCTGGACGAGCAGACGCGGCGACATGAAGCCGATGGATGGGTGAAGAAATACGAGTTCTGGGAATTTCTCGCGCCGATCATTCACGAGGGGAACTGCGTGGGCATCGTCGCGCAGGACATGCGGACGATGGAAATCCGCTCGTTCCGGGCGGATGCGGTGGTGATGGCCACCGGCGGGTGCGGGCTGATCTTCGGCAAATCGACGATGTCGGTGATCTGCACGGGGGGAGCGGCGTCGCGTTGCTACCAGGCGGGCGCGAAATACGGAAACCCCGAATTCATCCAGGTGCACCCCACCGCGATTCCCGGGGAGGACAAGTGCCGGTTGATCAGCGAATCCGCCCGCGGCGAAGGCGGGCGGGTGTGGGTGCCGAGGCGTCCGGGGGATACACGGCCGCCCAATGCGATTCCTGAATCGGAGCGATTTTATTTTCTGGAAGAGCGATATCCCAAGTACGGCAATCTCGTCCCGCGCGACATCGCCACCCGCGAGATATTCCAGGTTTGCACCGAGATGAAGCTGGGCGTGGGCGGGGGCAACATGGTTTACCTGGATCTTGCCGACCTGGTGAAAAAAGTCGGCCGCGAGCGGGTGCTTTCCAAGCTGGAGGGGATCCTGGAAATCTATGAGAAATTCGTCGGCGCCGATCCGCTGGACGAGCCGATGAAGATTTTCCCGGCCGTGCATTATTCCATGGGTGGATTGTGGACGGGATTCAAAAAGGACGAAAAAACCGGCGGGCTGAAGTTTGGCGATCCGGTCAACATGATGACCAACATTCCCGGGCTGTATGCCATGGGCGAAGTTTCCTTCGCGTATCACGGCGCCAACCGGCTGGGAGCGAATTCGCTGCTGAGCTGCATCTTCGACGGATTGTTCGGCGGGCGATGCGTGAAGAACTACTGCACGGATATCGCCGAGAGCGATGCGCCGCAGTCGGTCTTTGACGCGGCGGTCACGCACGAGACGGATCGCCAGAATCGGCTGATCTCCAGCAGCGGCGACGAGAATCCGTATCTTCTCTGGCAGGAAATGGGACGCTGGATGACCGACAACTGCACGGTGGTGCGGCACAACGAGCGGCTGCAACAGACGCTGGAGCGGTGCCAGCAATGGAAAGAGCGGTATCACCGCATCAAGCTTTCGGATACCGGGATGTGGACGAACCAAAACCTCAGCTTCGCCCGGGCGGTGGGCGACATGGTGATCCTGGCGGAGGCGATTTTGCAGGGCGCGCTGCTTCGCAACGAATCGCGCGGCGCGCATTACAAGCCGGCGTATCCGCACCGCAACGATGAGGAATTCTTGAAGGCGACGATTGCGGAGTACGATTCGGCGAGCAATTCGCCGCGGATGAGTTACGCGCCGGTGGACATCAGCCTCGCCCCGCCGCGGGCGCGGGAGTACGGCAAGAAAGCCGACGCGGCCCCCGCCGCCGTTGCCCGCCAGGAAAAAGCGATGACATGACCGCAGGCGACGCCAATCCCGCGGCGGCCGGTTCCCACGCCGCTCCCCGCCTCCGCTGGTTTCATTTCATCATTCTGATCGCGCTGCTGGCGATTGGCGCGGAGCTTCGGTTTCACGATCTCACAAAAATCGGGCTGTGGCCGGATGAATTCTGGTCTTCGGTCCACATGGCCAGCGGGCGTGGGAATGCGGTTCTGGCGTTGCCATCGGGCGTTCTTTTCAATCCACCGCCGTCGACGGAACTGCGCGACGCCCCACACTGGTGGCATATCTGGACGGGGCTCAGCACGATCCTGCATCCGCCGCTGTATCTCATTCTTTTACGCGGGTGGATGGACTTTTTTGGAACGACCGATTTTTCAACGCGATGCTTCTCAACGATGGCATCGCTTGCCTCGGTGATCGTGCTATTTGAGATTGTTCGAAAATCGGTGAGCCCCGGCGCGGGGCTGATGGCGGCGGCAATCATGACGCTGGCGCCAATTCAGATCAATCTGAGCGTGGAATCGCGGCCGTACACACTGCTGGCGCTTCTGGGGCTGTTGGCGTGCCATGCGCTTCTGCGCATCGAACGGCGCGGCGCATCTCCACTGCGGCTGGTGCTGCTGGCGACCTTCGCGGCCGCGACGGCGCTGACGCACTATTTTTCCCTGGGTGCGCTGCTGGCGATCGGGTGCTATGCCGCGATTCGCCTTCGCGGCACGGATCGGCGAAAGACGATTTCAGCGCTGTGCGCGGCGGCGGTGTTCGTGATGGTGGCATGGGGGCCGTTCATTCTTCGGCAGCATGGGGAATTCGCAACCGGCCAGAAATGGGCCGGCGACGGCAATGCGCGCAGTGCCTCCCTGCTTCGCGCCGTCGCAGCGCCGTCCGTCTTTCTCTACGGCGGGGATGAAAACAAATCGGTCTGGATCGCTCCGGCGGTCATCGCTTATCTGCTTCCGCTTCTGCTGATGCGAACACAGCCGCAATTGCTGCTGTGGTGGCTGTGGATCGCGGGAATCATCGGCTCGCTGCTTTGCTACGACCTGATTCGCCATGCGCGGCTTCTGGAGATCGTGAAATATATTTCGCTGGGCGCGCCGGGGATGTATGCCATCTGCGCGACGCCCCTGCCGATTCGAGGGGCGTGGCGATGGACCTTGCCGGGATTGATCGTTGCAAGCGTGGGCATCGCGGCGATTGAGCGCATCCAGGAAGGTCCGCCCGATATCTACGGCGATTGGCGCGGCCTGGCGCTGCGGCTTGACCATCGCGCCGCCGCCGGTGATCCGATCGTCTTTTATCCCAATCTGTTTTGGGGATCACCGGGGATGTATTACCTTGATTTCGCGCACTACGCGCCTGATTCCAGACGCCCCATCATGTACCTCACGGGGCAGGCGGATGATGCGGCGCTGCGGCAATTGCAGCCCTACCGGCGAATCTGGCTGGTCGGTCCGTCGCCCGCAAACGGGGTAAACCCTTTGCCCGGCTGGCGTGCCGTTTCAAGCCAGTGGTTTCTCGCCAGCGGCGGTTTTGTGGAAATGGTCCCCGCGGATAATTCGGCTACTTCGGCTTCTCAACCAGCTTCGCGTCCAACTGGGCCCTGACGGTCACGGGTTTGGGGGCGGGGTTGGGATTCTGATCGGTCGGATGAAACAGGTTGAAGGTTCCCCACATCGACACCATCATCCGCTGGCCCTGCTGCTGGAAAGCGAACGTGACGTACATGGGCTGGAGAATGTCCTGCTCGCCATTCAGGAAGACTCCGTATTTGTCGTCCTCTTTGTCCATGCTGCCGGGCGACATCGTCCAGGATTTGCCGGACAGGTCAGCAGGACTGGAGATATTGGGAATCGGAAGGATCATGTCGTACGAGTTGACGCTGTCGTTGTCGGTGAGGATGCTGCGGGGATCGTCGCTGTAGAGGCGGCAGATGACCTTGCCATCGGTAGAGGCGAGGCGCAGACAGGCGGGTGGAAAGACCTGCGGACCGCGGTCGCTGACCATCATCATCGAGGCGGTCGGTTCCACCACGGCGGCGACGGGCGCGGGATTGACTGCGGCCGGTTGCGTGGCGGGCGCGGTATTTGCCGCCTGCGGTTCATCTTCCGTCTTGGCGCAGCCTACAATCAGCAAAAGGCTGCACAGAAGCGTTGGTGTGAAAGCGTTCAACCGCATGGCAACCCTCTGGCCGAATGACCCGGCGGACGTTGGAATTATACCATATGCCGACCCAAGCCCCTGAAGAAACCGACATTCTCTGTGAGAATTGTGGATACATGCTCAACGGCCTGCCGGCATCGGGCAATTGCCCGGAATGCGGCTCGACGATTGACGCCAGCATCTCCGAGCGCTTTCGCCAGCCCTGTGCCTGGGAAAATATCGGCGATCCCCGCCCCAAATGGCTGCGATTTTGGGGGACCTCCCGTGAAATTATTCTCCACCCCCGCAGGTTCTATCGCTCCACCACGAGTCGGGGGCAAATCGAGGTGATATATCAGTTTGCGCGAATTCACTGGTGGATCGCATCGGTCCTTCTGGGAGTCGCGGCGTGGTTTCATTGGATATCAGAAGAGCGCCTGCAACATCTGCGGCTTCCGCCGGCGATCGATTGGCTAATACTGATCTCGTTGCCGCTGATCGTATACCTGTTTGTATCGGGAACGATTGCGCTGGCGGCCCGACTCACTGCATGGGAGGCCCGCTATTGCGGGTTTCGCCTGCCGCACAACGTTGTCGTGAGGGCACTCTATTTTCATTCGGCCCACCTGTTTCCCGTGGCGCTGGTGGCCCTGGCGACGTGCGGGGGGTTTAACGTGCTGATTCATGCATGGCCGCAGTATCGGAATATGGAGATGGGATATCTGTATACGCTCAGCGCGGAAGTGATTCTGGCGGCGGCGTATTTGTTTCAGACGTATTGGATCGGGATGCGCGGATGGATGTATGCGAATCGGTGACGTGGGGAACACGCCGCACGAGTGCGGCCGCTAAACAAAATCCTCGACAGGGTGGGGGGTCTTTCGGAAAATAGCGCGCTTGATCGCTTTTTGTACCAGCGCTGAATTCGTGAATCACATCACACCACCCATGCATCCGGAGCGGGCGGATCGGATTCGGGCCGTCGCGCATGCGGTTCGCCAGGCGGGGCTGGTGGATTCGATCAACCCATTTCCGGAGTTTTCTCCCGGTTTTCATATTCCGGTTTTGGCCGGAGAGAAATTGCTGGAGATCAGCGCGACCCCGGCCGAAGCTGGGCAGATCGAGCTGATTCATACGCCTGCCATGATTCAGAAAATCCGGCATGTGTGCCAAGCCGGGGGCGGGATTCTGGATCAGGGCGACACATCCGTTTCGCCGCGGAGCTTTGAGATCGCGCTGCTTTCCTGCGGCGCGGTGCTGAGGTGCTGCGATGCGGTGATTTCAGGGCACGCAAAGCGGGCATTCGCGGCGGTGCGGCCGCCGGGACATCACGCCGAGCCGGATCGCGCGATGGGATTTTGTCTCTTCAGCAACGTCGCCATCGCGGCGCGATATCTCCAGCGGCATTATGGCGTCGGAAAGATTGCGATCGTCGATTTTGACGTCCATCACGGCAACGGCACGCAGGCGGCGTTTGAGGACGATCCATCGGTGCTGTTCATCAGCATCCATCAGCATCCCAAAACCTGTTACCCAGGCACGGGATACGACTGGGAAACCGGCGAAGGGCCGGGACGCGGAACGACGCTGAATATTCCGATGACGCCCGGCGGCGGGGATGGGCATTATCTCGCCGAGTTTCATGGCAAAATTCTTCCCGCCATCGACAAGTTCAAACCGGATATTCTGCTGATCTCGGCCGGGTTCGACGCGCACACGAACGACCCGCTGGCGCACATGGAAGTGACGGATGAGGGATTTGGATCAATGACGTCGCTGCTCGTGCAGGCGGCGAATACGCACTGCGGCGGGCGGATCATCAGCGCGCTGGAAGGCGGTTACAATCTGGCGGCGCTGGGCCGCAGCGTGGTGAAACATCTGGATGCGCTGAGGGAAAATTGCTGATTGTCGATGCCCATCTCGATCTTGCCTACAACGCAGTCGCCGGGCGGCCGGTGCATCTGCCGGCGCGTTCGCAGAAACCGGACGAGGATGGAATTCCCACCGTCGGATTGCCCGATCTTGTCGCGGGGGGCGTGCGGCTGATCTGCGCCACGATCTTCTGCGAGCCGCAAGGCCCGGCGAAAAAGGGATATCGCAATCCCGCCGAAGCGCACGCGGCGGCGCTGGGTCAATTGCAATGGTATCAATCGCAGCAAGACGCCGGCTCGCTGCGGATCGTGAAGGATTTCGATGAGTTCGATCCGCAGGCGGCCGTTACGCAGGCGATTTTGCTGCTGGAAGGGGCCGAGGCGCTGAGTGATGAAACCGACGTGCGGAGGTTTTTCGAGGCGGGGCTTCGCATCGTCGGCCTCACGTGGAAGGAAGGCACCCGCTACGCCGGCGGCAATTCGCGTCCCGGACCGCTGACGCCCGACGGCATCGAATTGGTCAAACTGCTGGATCGGTATGGGATCGTTCACGATATCTCCCACCTCGCGGAGCGGGCGTTCAATGATTTGCTGGAAGCGACCCGCGGGCCCGTGATCGCATCGCATTCCAATTGCCGCGCGATCGTGCCGGGCGAGCGGCAGATTTCCGATGGGATGATCCGCGCCATCGCGGCGCGCGGCGGCGTGATCGGCATCAATTTCTTCGATCGATTTCTCATCCCCCCTTCCGAGAACCGCCCCCGCCGGGCGACGCTGGCGGATGTGACGAACCACATCCGGCACATCTGCGATCTGACCGGCTCGGCAGAACATGTGGGCCTCGGCACCGACATGGACGGCGGCCTGGGTCGCGAGCAGATTCCCGTGGAAATTCAAACCTCCGCCGATCTGCCGCGAGTCGCCGATGCTCTGGCATCCGCCGGATTTTCCGATGCGGATATCGCGGCGATCATGGGCGGGAACTGGGCGAGATTTTTTCGGCGAAACCTGCCGTTATCACTCGCCAATTAGCAGCGTGCATTGCACCACGTATTATCGATCACCTGCGCCCATTCCGTTTCGCCTTCGTGTCATCGCTGAGAATCGCCGCATGCGCCGCGGCGAGGCGGGCGATGGGGACGCGATATGGCGAGCAGCTCACGTAGTTCAGGCCGACCTTGTGGCAGAAGTGGACGCTCTTGGGATCACCGCCGTGCTCGCCGCAAATGCCGCATTTGAGGTCGGGGCGAACCGAGCGGCCCTTGCGCACGGCCATTTCGATCAATTGCCCGACGCCGGCGGTGTCCAGCGTCTGGAACGGATCGCGCTCGAGGATTTCCTTCTTAAGATAATCGGGCAGGAAGCTGTTGACGTCGTCGCGGCTGTAGCCGAAGGTCATCTGCGTCAGATCGTTGGTGCCGAAGCTGAAGAACTCGGCGGTCTGGGCGATTTCATCGGCGGTGACGGCGGCGCGCGGGACTTCGATCATCGTGCCGTACAGGTACGGCATCTTCACGCCGGTTTCCTTGATCACTCGCTCGGCAGTCTCAACTGTGAACGTCTTGAGATAATCCAGTTCCTTCTTGGTGCCGGCCAGGGGAATCATGATTTCCGGTGAAACCTTGATGCCTTCTTTTTTGGCCTGACACGCGGCTTCGATGATCGCCTGAACCTGCATCTCCAGAATTTCCGGATAGGTGATGGCAAGGCGATCGCCGCGATGGCCCAGCATGGGATTCGCCTCGTGAAGCTGGGAAACGCGCGACTTCACCTGCTCGAGCGACATGCCGAGGCTGCTGGCCAGCTCTTGCTGATCCTTTTCGTTGTGGGGCAGGAACTCGTGCAGGGGAGGGTCCAGCAGGCGGATCGTCACCGGCAGGCCGTTCATTTCCTTGAAGATCTCCAGAAAATCATCCCGCTGATACGGCAGCAATTTTGCCAGCGCGGCCTTGCGCGCTTCGATGGTCTGGGCGAGAATCATTTCGCGCATGTGGTGGATGCGCTGGGGATCGAAGAACATGTGCTCGGTGCGGCACAGGCCGATACCCTCGGCGCCGAACTCGCGGGCGACGCGGGCATCAGTGGGCGTGTCGCCGTTGGTGCGGATTTTCAGGGTGCGGTACTTGTCGGCCCATTTCATGATGATTCCGAACGGGCCGGAGAGCTTGGCTTCGACGAGGGGAACGGAGCCTTCCATCACCTCGCCGGTGCCGCCGTCGATGCTCAGGACGCTGTCGGGGCCGAAGGTGGCATCGCCGATCTTGACCTGGCGGTTAACGCTGTCGATGTGGACCGCGCCCGCGCCGGCGACGCAGGGGGTGCCCATGCCGCGGGCGACGACGGCCGCGTGCGAGGTCATCCCGCCTGTGCTGGTGAGGATTCCTTCGGACACGTGCATTCCGCCGATGTCGGCGGGTTCGGTTTCGCGGCGGACGAGGATAATTTTCTCGCCGTCAGCGACGCGTTTCTCGGCCTCTTCGGCGGTGAAGGCGATTTTGCCAACGGCCGCGCCGGGCGAGGCCGGCAGACCTTTGGCAAGAATTTTCTTCTCGGCCCTGGGATCGAACATGGGATGCAGAAGCTGATCGAGGCTGGCGGGATCGACGCGCAGCACGGCGGTTTTTTCGTCGATTAATCTTTCCCTGACCATATCCACGGCGATCTGCACCGCCGCCGCGGCCGTGCGCTTGCCATTGCGGGTCTGGAGCATGTACAGCTTGCCTTTTTCGATCGTGAATTCGAAATCCTGCACATCCTTGTAGCGCTTCTCCAGCGTGGATTTCACCTTGAGCAGCTCGGCCCAGCTTTTTTTGGACCACTTGCCCATTTCGCTTTGGCAATCGAGCGGGGTGCGGATGCCGGCGACGACGTCTTCGCCCTGGGCGTTGACGAGAAATTCGCCGTAGAAGCGGTTCTCGCCGGTGGAAGGATTTCGCGTGAACGCCACGCCGGTGGCGCAGTCGTCACCCATGTTTCCGAAGACCATGGACTGGACGTTCACCGCGGTGCCGCGCAGGCCGCGGATGTCGTTAAGCTCACGGTACTTGATGGCGCGGTCGCCCATCCAGCTCTTGAACACCGCTTCGATGGCGTGCTCGAGTTGCACCAGCGGGTTCTGGGGGAATTCATCGCCGACGATCTGGCTGTAGACTTTTTTGTATCGCTGGACCACTTCCTTGAGGCCGTCGGCGTCGAGATCGGTGTCAACCTTGGCACCGCGGGCGTTTTTCACTTCGGAAAGTTCGTGCTCGAAATGATGGTGATCGACCCCCATCACGGTGTCGCCAAACATGTTGATGAGCCGCCGATAGCTGTCGTATGCAAAGCGCTCGTTGCTGGTGAGACGGGCCATGCCTTCGACGACGGCATCGTTCATGCCGATGTTCAGCACGGTGTCCATCATGCCGGGCATGGAAACCTTCGCGCCGGATCGGACGGCAACGAGCAGCGGGTTTTTCGCATCGCCGAATTTCTTGCCCGTGGCTTTTTCCACGCGGAGGAGATGCCCTTTGACCTCGTTCATCAGGCCCCTGGGCAGCTTCTGGCCGAGATCGTTGTAATCGCCGCAGGTTTCAGTGGTGATGGTGAACCCCGGCGGGACCGGCAGGGGAACGAGGGTCATGTCGGCAAGATTCGCGCCCTTTCCGCCGAGCAGATCCTTCAGATGCGCTCCGCCCTCGGCTTTTCCGTTGCCGAAGAAATAGACCCGCTTGACGGACCTGGCAGGTGACGATTTCTTGGCTCTCTTAGACTTTTTAGAGCGTTTGGTCAGTAGTTTCGGCATGTTGGTTTTTCTCCACAAATCAGGCAAATTTTGTCGGGGGAAAGAGTTTTTCCGCTACTCGCGGGGGGCAGTATAGGAGTGGCAGAAAATGGTGTCAATTTAAGCCAATCACCTCTCTCTGCCAGTATTGTGCCGGGGTGATTCTGATCGGAATTTCTGTAGTGGTTCAGTTTGAAATTATTTCCTTTTTCGGCGGTATTGTTCCGCATTCCGGACATCGCTCGGGCGTCTTACGGAGGTCGTAACCGCAAACCGAACAAAGTCCCCGACTGCTCCTCATGGATTCGTTGAGCGCCTTCATAATCTGTCTAGGCGCGATCATCAAATACGTGATAAACATCGCGGCGCCGACGGCCAGTGTCATCCAGGGATGAAACCACCGTTCGTTCTTTGCGAGCCGATCAAACGCAGGTGCTACTAGAAGAATGACCAAAAACGAACACGCCCAGAGCCATGCTCGCACTTGGATGCGAATAGGAATCGATGATCGGAGGAATAGCCTCATTTATCGTACCGCACTGGCCCACTACCGTAATTTCCTTTCAAATTCATTGGATCGGTTGGCTTCGTTATGCCGAACACGGTCCTCTGCTCGAATAAATTCGCTGGCTGCCGCTTTGTCGCACTAGTGGGCCCGGCGACGTTCGCAGCATCCTTCTGAAAGGGATGAAAGGATTGCCGCCTGCGCCAGCTAGTTCACAACTCTTTCGCACCTAACGCCGCAGACGGCGACTCTCCAGGTCTCTCATCCCAAACCGGAAGGCGACGGCGATTCACCACTGATGCTTGGTGGTCATCGGCTCGGTGCGCCAGATGTTGAATCCCGGATCTTCCATCCGTTCAAAATGCGACTGCACTGCGACGCGGCCCGGGCCGTGAAGATGCAGCCAGACGTATCGGTTGCTCCAGCGCCCCCACGGCTGATAATTTCCAAACATTCCGCCGGGAAATTCGAAATGCAGATTCATCCGCACGCTGGGATCCTTGAACAGCAGTGCCGTCGGCTTCACCAGGATTCTCTGGCCTTCGGCGAGTTTGCGCACGAACACATTCCCCTGTCCGTGCAGCAGAAGCAGACCGGGCGACGCGCTGGCCGTGAAACGATCCATGAACATGCCAATGGGATAATGCGTTTCGCTGTCCTTGCCGTTTTGGGTGGTGAACCAGATGTTGGTTTGAAACCAGTCGTATGCCAGGGCGCTGGTGGCGATCATGAAGACGTGCTCGCGCACGTCGACGGATTGGCCCATTTCCAGCGGCAATGCGATCAGCTCCCCCGCCGCATCCTTGGAAAACGCGATGCGGCCCGGGCCCTTCGCTTCGGTCATAATCAGCGGCAAACCGGCGAAGAGGCGCTTCCACCCCTTTGCCAGCGGCATGTTACTGATCTGCACCTTGTCGTCTTTCCACAGCAGCAGGTGATGCGTGAAATAAACCCCGTCCCCAGGCGACAGATTGAAATCCGCCACCGGCACGAATTTTCCTTCGATCTGGCAGAAGGATTGGCCGAACTGAATCTTGGCCATGTCGCGGATGGCGGGCAATTCGGTCCAGCCGGAATCGGTGACCGCCATGCGGACGTCCACGGGCGCGCCGCAGCGCGGGCAGCTTGTGGCAGCCGCATCGCCGCCGTGGCCGCACCAGGGGCAGCGATATGCATGCGTTTGCGGCATCGATGGGCTGCTCATGCTTATTCCGTGTGATGATGGTGATACATCGACTGAATGCCCAGCCGCCCCGGGCCGGTCATGCGCGCCAGGTTCATCCCCACGCCGCCGAAGAATCCGGTTGTGAGCTTCTGTGTTTCCACGTTCATCGTCACGGAGGCATCCTTGTAAAGAAACGCGCCCGGCGCCAGGATGATGCTTTCGCCCGCGGCGAGGCGGCGCTCAAACACGTTGCCATATCCATGCAGCACGAGCAGGCCCGGCGCATTCTGGGCGACGAAGCGGTCCATGAACATTCCCTGTCCGCCGAAAAGAATATTCCGCAGTCCCGCGATGCGCGTGTAGGAATAATTGACCGTGTGCGAGCAGAGCAGAAAAGCGTGCTCGCGCACATCCATCTCCATGCCGGGGTGCAGCGGAAGCATGACCAGCTCGCCGGCCGCATCGCGCGAGAATGCCACGCGCCCCTGGCCCGATGCGACGGAGACGACAAACGGCATTCCCGCCAGCGCCCGCTTGATGCCGCCCTGCAGCGGCATCACGTCCATGCGCACCGATTCGTCTTTCCAGAGCATCACGTGATGCTCGAAGAAGATGGCGTCGCTTCCGCCGAGCGTGATCTCCGCGACGGGGACGATTTCGCCTTCGACCTGGCAGGTGCTGGCGCCGAATTTCAGCTCGGACATATCCCGCAGCCGCGGCGCTTCGCGCCAGCCGGAATCGCTGACGAGATTTTTGACATTGAGCGGCGCTCCGCAGGCGATGCAGTTTGCGGAGCCCGGCGGACTCTGTCCACCGCACCAGTCGCAGGCGATTCGTTGGAGTGGTTCCATGGCGATGGAATGTTATCGCAAGTCTATTGATATTGCCCGCCAATATCCCGGCGACTTGCTATTCTTCTGAGAGTTTGTGAGGTTATCTCAAGGAGGAGCATCTATGGTGATTTGCCTGAATCGACGGTGGTGCTTCCGGAGTTTGCCGGCCGCATCACTGCTGGTGATCTGTTCGCTGCTCATTCAAGGGGTTAACTTCGCAATGCCGCCTGAGCAAACCGATATCAGCGCCTTCCCGCCGCAAGTTAAGTTTACCGGCGATGGGGACCATCAGAACATGATGAATCAGCTTGGGATCAAAGCCTTGCGGCCCGGCGCGGATCCGAAAAACCAGAGCACTTTTGACGAAGCCACGGCCAACAAGTACCCGCTGCCCGATCTCATGACGATGAAGGATGGAACGAAAGTAGTAAACGCCGAGTTGTGGAATGCGCGACGGGCGGAGATTCAGGAAGACTTCGAGCGGGAAGTGTATGGTCGGATTCCAGCTAACGTTCCAAAGGTGACCTGGGAAGTCAGCAAGACGATGACGAGCGTCATTGGTGGGATTCCGGCGATCACAAAGACTCTTGTCGGACACGTGGACAATTCCTCCTACCCGCTGATTAAGGTGGATATCCTGGCGAGCGTCACCACGCCGGCTAATGCAACGGGCCCGGTCCCGGTGATGGTGGAATTTCAGGGTGGATTCAGCTTTCCGCCGGGGTTTCGCCGCCGCAGCGCAACCACGCGTCCCGGCGGTTCAACGCAGCCAAGCGGCCCATTTTTTCCACGTCCGAGCGGGCCAAGCTGGCAGCAATTGCTGATCGCCAAAGGCTGGGGATACGGCACCATCAACGCCACCAGCATTCAAGCGGATGGCCCCGCGCTCACTTCCGGCATCATCGGACTGACCAACAAGGGCCAGCCGCGAAAACCGGATGATTGGGGCGCGCTGCGGGCGTGGCAGTGGGGTGTGAGCCGCCTGCTCGACTATTTCGAAACGGATAAAGCGGTGGATGCCAGGCAAGTCGGCATCGAAGGTCTTTCCCGCTTTGGCAAGGCGGCGCTGGTAACTGAAGCATTTGAGGAGCGCATCGCCATCGGTTTCATCGGTTCATCGGGCGAAGGCGGCGCCAAGCTCCACCGCCACATCTTCGGCGAAGCCGTGGAGAATCTGACCGGCGGTGAGTATTACTGGATGGCGGGCAATTTCATGAAGTATGGCGCATCCGATGCAATCTTCGGAGCGAAAAATGCCGGGGACTTGCCCGTAGACTCACACGAACTGATCGCGATGTGCGCCCCGAGACCTTGCTTTATCAGTTATGGAGTGGTCGAACACGGCGATGCGAAGTGGGTCGATGCAAATGGAAGCTTCATGGCAGCGGTCGCGGCGGGTCCCGCGTACAGGATTTTGGGAAAGAGAGACCTGGGAACTGGCGGTAATTATCTGACCGATCCGATGCCGCCGGTGTTGACGCTGATCGGCGGCGAACTCGCCTGGCGTCAACACAACGGAGGTCACAGTGTCGCTGAAAACTGGCCGACGTTCATCTCATGGGCCAGCCAATTCATCAAAGGCCCGCCTGTCCCCGCTACGCAGCCATAAGAGGTTTCGCAGAATGCGAGTCATTTCCCGGATGATCCTTGTGCTTTTCCTGTTTCTGGCAGGGGCGCATACATCTTTCGCGCAGAGCTTAGTTACCGTGCCGTTCAAATCCAGCGGCATTTACGGTATCGGTGAAAAAGTAGGATGGACTGTGTCTTTGCCGCAGGGAGGCCAGGCAAGCGGCGATTACACTTACACGATCAAAAAAAACAATTTCGATGTCATAAAAACCGGCAAGCTCGATTTCTCCTCCGGTTCGGCGACGGTCGAAGTCACTCTGGATCAGCCTGCTATGGTTTATGTGCAAATCTCGTCCCCCGGCGACGGGATCGGCGGCCAGGCGCCGATCACTTTGGGCGCCGCGGTCGCTCCCGAAAAACTCCGGCCTTCCGCTGCGCGTCCGGCGGATTTTGACGACTTCTGGAAATCAAAGATAAAGATGCTCGCGGCAATTCCACTGAATCCTGTGCTCACTCCATCAGACAGCGGCAAATCCGGCATCGAATATGCCACGATCAAATTGGACCATATCAACGGGACGCACGTTTATGGGCAACTGGCCAGGCCGAAAAGAGGGGGCAAATTTCCCGGGCTGGTTATTTTCCAGTGGGCCAGTCCGCCGTATCCATTGCAAAAGGAGTGGGTCACAGACCGCGCTGCCGAAGGTTGGCTGGCGCTCAACATCGAGCCTCACGACGTATTGCCCGACCAGCCCCGCTCTTACTACAGAGCGCTTCCGGATGCTCTCAAGAATTACCAGTCGATCGGCAACGACGACCGGGAGAAATGCTATTTCCTTCAAATGTATCTGGCTGATTACCGTGCCGTGGAATATCTCGCCGGCCGACCCGATTGGGACGGCAAAACCCTCATTGTGAGGGGCACCAGCATGGGAGGGCAGCAAAGCCTGTGCGTTGCCGGCCTTAATCCGAAAGTCACCGGTGTTATCGTGGACGAACCTTCGGGTTGCGATTCAAACGGTCCGCTGCATGGCCGGGCATCCGGTTATCCGAATTGGCCGTCAAATAATCCGAAGATCATGGAGACGGCGCTCTACTTTGACGTGGTGAATTTTGCTTCGCTCGTGAAAGTTCCCTCGCTTGTGGCCATGGGATTCGTCGATAACACCGCTCCACCCGTCGGGGTCTGGACCGCCTTCAACCAGATTAAAGGACCCAAAGAAGCCGCTCCCATGATCGATTCCCCGCACAATAATCTGGCCACGCCGGTCCAGCAGTGGCCCTATACTGGCCGCTCGGCTGAATGGCTCAGTATCCTTGTCAAAGGAGGCGAAATTAAGCCCGATGAAAAACTTGATCGTTCCGGCGAAGCTGATCCCGGCCTGGGGGCGGATCAGCTCATTCCCCGGACCGACCACAACTCGGAAATTGCGCATGCTCAGTTGCTGGAGAAGGCCAGAAAAGGGGGGATCGACGTTTATTTTGAGGGAGATTCCATCACACGGCGCTGGGGCGCCAGCGATGCTCAGTACAAAGATTTTCTGGCAAACTGGAGGCAGAATTTCTTCGGCTGGAACGCGGCTGATTTCGGCTGGGGCGGCGATACCATTCAAAACATTCTCTGGCGTCTGGATAACGGGGAACTGGATGACATCAACCCGAAAATTATCGTCCTGCTCGCCGGCACCAACAATGTCGGCAGCGCGGCTCCGGGGAATAATGTTGAGGCAAAGATCACCTCCATTACCAAAGGGATCAGGGCCATCCTCGACATCTGTCAGCTCAAGGCTCCGGGCGCAACAATCATTCTGATGGGAATTACTCCACGCAACGACAACATCGCGGTAATGCCAATCATCAACCGGATCAACGACAATATTTCGAAGTTCGCGGACGGTCGAAAGATCAGATATCTCAACATTAACGACAAGCTTGCGGACAAAAATGGAAAGTTGTTTGACGGCATGGCCAATCGGGACAAACTTCACCTGGCTCTCGGAGGCTATCAGATCTGGGCCGACGCATTGAGGCCCATTTTCCGTGAACTACTCGGTCCCCCGGCCAAGGTGGACACCGCTCCGCCCCCAACGGGCGATCCGAGCGCGCTTGGCGCCCCCACCACGGATCAAACGCCAGGCATAAAGTGAACGTGCCCTTAGCGACACCACTCCGGATGCTCGATGCGACAGAATCCACGGCCAGGCGAAAAGAGCTAAGTAACGACTCGCGCGTGTGTTACTTAATACCGATCCTTTGAGACATATTTCTCGTCGCCGCATTTGAGTCAAGCCAGGTTCACTTTGCGACAAACATCGACGATGGCCACGATAACTTCATCATCTAGTTCATTACTGCAACAATAATTACGAAAATAAACTCTTCGGGCGAACATAATTTTGCCATTGAAATTGATATTATTTTGTTGACTCTCGAGAGAGCCCTGATATTTTAGGTAAACGGTTACTAGAACAGCGGGCTGAATCGGTGCGTGCGCACTATATTTAGGTCCTGGCGGATTGCATAAGCCCAAGGGTTTCTTCCCGAAAAACGGGATATCGGCGGAGGGTTAAATGTCGGTAGGAAATGTCTTGGCGTCGCTCCAGGCGCATCCGTATACAAGATTAAAATCCCGCGAACGATTCGAGCGATATCGCGGGAATTCAGATCGGTCGCAACATCAGGGGCGGCCGTTTTTCGCTTCAAATGTAGCTTTTATCGCGGTGCTGTTTGGATCGATGACTGCGGCCTGGGCGCAAACGTCGATTACCGGCGGCAACCTGGCCTACAAATCTCTGGGAACTCAAAGCACAACCTTAAGTGCAACCGGATATCTCGGTACCTATCTGACCATTCCGAGCGGCGGTGCGACGGTCAATTTCGATGTGAATGCAAATGCCACGTCCGCCAGTGCGCCCGCCCATATGGAAGTGGTGGTCGGCAACTCAACCTATAATTTCAATGTCTCCGGCACTTCGGCGGCGAATTATGACTCGTCAAACGTCACATTGCCCGCAGGCACATATTTCGTTCGTGCCGAGCGTGATTATGACAACGGAGTCAATCAATCCTTTGCCATTAACAATCTCAGCGTCAATACGGTCAGCGGCTCCAGCGCAACATTTACGAATGATGCCGCCTATACCACAGCGGCGGCCACCGACGCGATCAATGCTTCCAATACCTATATCGATAATTATCGCGAAGGCCCGATGAACCTCACGATCAATGGCGTTGCGTCCGGCACGCCGGTCGAGATCAAGGAGATTAACTCCGCATTCAAGTGGGGCACGAATGTACCGGACAGCATTACTAATACCACCACCAACATCACGACCCAGATGAGCGCCCTTCTCACGCCGGGATCCCAATACTCGAACCTGCTCTTGCAGAACTTCAACAGCATCACTCCGGAGAATGCCGGCAAGTGGGCAGAGAGCAACACGACCTCTCAGTTGGATAACCTTGATATTTTGACGAACTACGCGGCCGAAAACAACCTCCGCGTCCGAATGCACAATCTGGTGTGGGGATCTCAGCAGCCCACGAATATTAATACCGACTTCACCAACGCGCAGAGCAGCAACCCGACGACCGCCGCCGCGGGAAAAGCGGCGATCACCGCCGCAATCACCAGTCGCATCGCCGGTTACGTCAGCGGCACAAACAGCCTAGACGGCGCCGTTCGCGCCACCCAGTATGCCGAGCTTGATGTGTACAACGAAAGTTACAACACCGGCGCGAACGTCTCGGCCTCCACCGGCGACAACTATTGGCAGGTGATGGGCGGCAGCACCGCCGGCGGAGCGACGTGGACGGCCGGGCTTTACAACCAGGTCCAGACCGCCGTCAGCGCCGCCGGAGCCAACACCAAGCTATTCACCAACGATTACAACATCCTGAACAATAGTTCCGATCAAACCGGGCAAACTTATTCGCAGCACATCGAATCCATTCGCAACGGCAACGGCCCCAACACCGGCGCGGTCTCGGGCATCGGCACCGAATGGTACAACACGCCCGGCGTCGGAACCGACGGCAGCGAAGTGGATCCTGCTCGGTCGTATGCCACCTGGCAGAACCTTTCGGCACAGGGTCTCCCGCTTGAAGTCACCGAATTTGGCGAGACCGGCTCCCCCAGTTCCACGACTGCAACCTCGTTGACCACTGCGATGACCCTCGCTTTTGGCCAGCAGAACATGACCGGGTTTACCCTTTGGGGAATGGTCAATGAGGGCGCCAACCAGTACGCGAACTCTGCCGGATCAGTTCTTTTCGATAACAACTACAACCTCACCGCAAACGGCACCGCCTACGAAGCTTTGATGAAGTCCTATACCACCGACGACAAAACTACGGTGAACGCCAACGGCACCGTAACTCTGCCAAGCACTGCGAACGCCGACGGCACCATGACTGCGCCGAACACCGCTTTCTACGGGCAGTATGAGGCCATTATCAACGGCCAGGACTATGATTTTACGTTTAACCCATCAACCAATAGCTATGTAGTGACCGTCCCGGAACCCACCACCCTCGGCGCGGCGATGGGTGTCCTGCTCATACTCAGGCGTCCATCAAAACGGTCGCGGGATCGGCGCTCACTGCGCGACTCGTTTCCGGGAAGAACCTCCAGAAGGAACCTCTAACGGTGTGAGCAATGCGAGTGTTTGCGAGCCTTCTGTGGAGGCAATTGACGGCAAGGAGAAACGAGATGCGGGACAACAAAACTATTATGCGTCGCTCGGTGAAAATGCTCGGTTGCGCGGTGGCGGTAATGCTGCCGTTACGGGCGGAAGCGTCCATCCTGACGTGGGATGCCGGCACGGCCGGTGGGAACGGCTCGCACCCGTCTTCCCCACAGGACGGCCCGGGCACATGGAGCACGACAAACTCGAACTGGTCATCGGGAAGCGCTGATGCCGTCTGGACGAATACGACCGGCAACAGCGCCCTCATCGGCAGCGGCAACAACACCGTCTCCGGCGTGCAGGACATCACCATGGGAGGGGCTGTCACTCTTGGCAATATTACGTTCGGCACTGTCAACGGCGGCTCTTATGATCTCGTCGGAACAAGCGGAAATACGCTTGGCATGACCGGCAGCACGCCGACCGTTACCGTCAACTCCAGCGTGACTGCCGAGATCGATGCTCCTATTGCCGTTACCGGCAGCCAGCCCGATCTCACCGTCAATGGATCCGGAACTTTAGACATGAATCCCTCGGTTGAGGGGAGCAATTATCACGGCGTGATCCTGGGGGGCACTTCGAATGTTGTTCTGCTCAGCACTGCGGCCGTTCCTCTTGTCATCCCAAACAATACAACCGCGGCCAACTTTGATGGCGGTACGTTAACCTTCGGGGCTACGCCAACCACGGACGTTTCGGGCCGATTTACGACCACGAGCAGCAGCGCCCTGAACATCGGCGTGACAAACGGCGCGGTCGTGACCTTCGGCAATCCCCTCGGTGGCTCGGGCGGTCTCAATGTGACCGGCAGTGGAACCGGCAGCACGCTGGAGTTAACCGAGTCCGGCGGAAGCCAGGTGGCTTTCAGCGGCTCGGGGGGAGTGAACGTCAACGGCGCAACTCTCTATCTTACGGGCAGCCACAACAACGAACTGGGTTCAAACACGGTTACGGTCGGCGTCAATGGCGTCCTGAGCAGCGACTCAACCAAGTTGGTAACAACCGGCACCACGACGGCCAACGGTACCATCACCGGTGGAAGTGGCGCTGTCTCGGGCGATACCTACGGCAACATGCACCTCTCGGCGACGACTTTCGGCGCCACCGGCGCCTACGACTGGAAATTAAACGTCGCTCCAGGCTCGGGGTACCACAGCGGTTCGATCGTCAATTCGGTCATGACCGGTGGAAGCTTGAACGCCAATAGCCTCACCAATTTTGATACGCTGTTCATGTCGAGTTTGACGGATACCGCGTCCGGGTTTGGAATCAAGCTGGTCAAGACAGGCACGAGCAATCTCACCCCGGGCACTTACGAGTTCGCCATTGCAAACACGGCCAGCGGCACGTTCAATGTTGGGAACTTCAGTTACAGCGGCTTTACGCTGACGGATGTTGCAGATTCCAGCCTCTCTTCCGCCAACAACGGCGGAGTGAATAGTGAACTGGACGGCGGCACCGGCCAGGATCTTATTTTGGCCTACACGGTAGCTCCTTCTACGTTACCGATTTTCTCGCTGACAACGACGGCTCCCGGATCTGCTTATGGTTCCACGATTACCAATGGTTCCGGCAACCTGCAGGGTACGTTTACCGGCACAGGCGCCAGCCTGAACAAGCTAACTGTCGCGGGCAGCAGCGGCTCTTACGTATATCAGCAGGCGACCGGAATCAAAGATGGATCCGGCAGCAGCAACGGGCCGGGTCAGGCCAATATCGAAGCCAACGGCTTCAGCCCTGCCACGGACACCGAAGTCTACGCTTTGGATGTCGAGGTCGGCGGCTCTCAGGCATCAACGACTCAGCTCAACACCCTTGTTACCGAAGCCGTTGCCGATGGTCTGCCTACGGGCATGACTGTGTCAACGACCTCGCCCTCTCCGAATCCATTCCCCGGTACCTACAACCTGTTTCTGGATGTTAGTCCGGGCCTCGCTTCAGATGTATTCCTGGGTTGGGATCTGTCCTCAAGCAACGATTCGAACCTGTCGGGAGGCTACACCGTTTCTGCCGTCGCCGTGGTGCCGGAACCGATGAGCGCGAGCCTGTTGGTTGTGACCGCACTCGGAATGATGGCGCGTCGAAATCGCCGCAAGGCCTCGGTTCAGGCGTGATTTCGGGAGTTTTGCGAAGTGCTGCTGCTATATCCGTATTAACGGCTGTCGCAGTCGCATTTTGGCGGGCTATTTGCGTTATGGAAGTTGCGATTTTCCACAGTTCGCCTCGCTCTTTACCGATCAGAAAGACCGGATATTTCCTGAATACAAGTCCTGAATCCCGACCACTCGAATCCGCTTTGGGATTTAGTAAAAAGAGCCCAGTAACAGGTTATTTTAATACGTTTTTTTCTTGCCAAAAGGAGAGAGGTGCATTATATTCTCCTTTAGGTAAGCGATTACGTGATTTAGTGATTGCGTCACCTGGCGTCGGAAATGCGTCTCACTTCTTTTTTGGAGGGTTTTATGCGGCGGTTTGACCTCATGCCTCTAAGGCATTTGCGAATTGGCAAGATTTTCATGGTGGCACTTTTATCGCTTGGCGCTGCGTCGGCGTCGAAGGCGAGTACTGTGATCGGAACTTTTGGGTCCGGCTGGGATGGCTGGGGAGAGGCCACCAGCGGGGGCATCGTAGCTCCTCCCGCCTTTGGCACGGCAGATAGCGCCGGTATCACCTATTATCAGAGTACAATCGGCGCTACGACGGGGGCTCCCGGGGATATGTCCCTGGAACAATCCATTCCATCCAGTAATGGCGGCTATGTCACCGATCTGGGCTTTGACGTTCTGGCCAACAGCGACACGGCTCTGGTCATGGCGAACGATACTCTTTCGATTGACTGGACGGTTCCCGGGCCCGGAACGGCCTCTGGCGGGTACGAGCATCTTATTAACGTCGTCATGAATTCGCAGCACGGCGGCTATGTGAATCTTGGAACAACTCCGCTCACCACCCAGTATTATTTTAATGGCGGCGGCATGAGCCCCGTGACTGTTTACGGCGTGACTGTCAATTACGATGCGTACAAGGCCGGCATGACTGGCGGTACTCCGGGTACGTATTTCCAAATTGAGATTACGACGCAATCGGGTGGTGGCGCGCCGGGACCAATGTACTTCGATAACATCAGCTTGAACACCGTTCCCGAACCGGCCTCCTTCGGTATTCTCGGCTTGTCAGCCGCGGGTTTGATGGGTCGTCGTCGCCGGCGCTCGGCTTAACAGTAACGGAACTCCTGATAAGTTCGGCGGATCGAAAAATAGGCGCACATTTTCCTGCCACGCCCGCCGCCACACGGTGTTTCATCCGGGGCCTTCTGCTTCCGCCGAGCAGGACCCCTGGATGAAACACTTTTTAATTGCGCGTTCAATGTCTCCCATGCGGCTGATTTCAATCGGAATAGCGGTAATGCTTGCCGGCTGCCTGACGCCCGGCACCTTATTCGCATCCGTCCACTTTACAATCGATGCAACGCGCGACGTCAGACCCATCTCGCGCTACATCTACGGCGTCAATCAATTCCACCTGTATTTAGACGGGATGAACGGACCCTGGTCCAATCTGGCATTCACTCGCCTCGGTGGAAATCGTTTTACAGCCTATAACTGGACGAATAACGCTTCCCAGGCGGGGAACGATTATCACTTTCAGAATGATGGCTACCTGGTAACAGGAGATGTCTATCAGGGCCTCGCCGATGCGCCGGGTGGAGCGCTAATTCCGGTGATTGAACTCGCCCGCAACCACAACGCCGCCTGCCTTTTGACGGTGCCGATCAATGGCTACGTTGCAGCGGACAAGAAAAGCGACGGCGACGTGCGGAATACTGCAAACTATCTTGAGCTTCGCTTCAAAAAGGAATCGCCCAGGAAAGGTTCGCCATTCACGACTGCGCCTGACCCCAATGAGCCCATTATCTACGAAGACGAATTCGTCAATTGGCTCAAGGCGCGATATCCCTACGGCGAGAACGATTCACTCCATCCGATTTGGATTTCCCTGGATAACGAGCCTGATTATTGGCAGGCGACGCATCCGGAAATTCACCCGAAAAACGCGACGTATGCAGAGCTGATCGAAAAGACGATCGCCTATGCCGATGCGATCAAGAGCGTCGAGCCGAATGTTCTGGTCTTCGGGCCGGCCAACTATGGGTGGCAGGGGTATACGCATCTGCAGGAAGCGCCGGATGCGAATAACCGCGACTTCCAGGAAGTCTATCTCCAGGCGATGGCGAACGCCGAAAGATCCCATCACCGGCGGCTGCTGAATGTGCTCGACGTCCATTGGTATCCCGAGGCGATGGGCGGCGGGATTCGAATTGATCAGGACAAGCCCGTTCCCGCCCTGATCGAAGCGAGATTGCAGGCGCCGCGATCGCTCTGGGATTCAACCTATGTCGAGACCAGTTGGATTACCCGAGACTCGCTGGGCGGGAAGGCGATCAGGCTTATTCCGCGATTAATGGACAAAATCGCACGCAATTATCCTGGCACGAAATTGGCCATCACCGAATACTATTACGGCGGTGGAGCTGACATTTCCGGCGCGATTTCTCAAGCTGACGTGCTGGGAATTTTCGGGCGCGAAGGCGTATTTGCGGCCGCGATCTGGACGATCGACAACGTTCCATTTACCGCCGCGGCATTTACGATGTTCCGTAATTTCGACGGGAGAAACGGAACTTTCGGCGATCGGTCAATCTTCGCGGAAACAGATGACGTCACCGACACGTCCGTCTACGCGAGCCTGGATTCCACAGATGCGAATCGCCTGACGGTTGTCGCGATCAATAAGTCAGATCACCCGATCACAGCGGCCTTCACTTTTGACCACACTGTGGGCTTACGGCGTGCCGATGTCTACCTGTTGACCGCCGATGCGGCCGTTTCCCGACCGGCCGGTCATCTTTCATTGGGACGTCCCGATGCCGTGGATTATCTCATGCCTCCCCGAAGCGTCAGCACGCTGGCTTTCTTTTCCCATCCTAACTGATTAATGCCCCCGCTTTTGGCCGATTCCAGCGGGATTCCGCCAAATAGTTGAGATTTCCCTTGACCCCGAAAGACCCCTTTTATACTATAGGTAAGCGTTTACGTAAATGTGGCGAATTTACTCGGAACGGATTCCGGCGGGCGGGAAATGATTTTAGCGGACAGGTAACGACAAGTCGCATTGACGGAGCCGCACGGGAGCGAACGAGGTCAAAATGATGGAAACCAAAACGCGTCTACGCAGCGTTCGCGGTCGACGCTTTCACCAGGTTGGCGGCTTTACGCTGGTTGAGTTGTTGGTGGTGATTGGCATCATCGCCGTGCTTGTTGGTATTCTTCTCCCCGCACTTCAGAAGGCCCGCGCCCAGGCAAATCTCGTTGCTTGTCAATCCAATCTCAGGCAGATCGGCCAGGCGATCGGTATTTATGTCGTCGATAATCAGGGCACATTGCCTTACGGATATTGGAATGGATACTCCCCCATTGCAGTTGGCAGCAGTGGTGACGCGGCGAATTATAACCTCGCCGCCGATTGGACGACGCTGATCCAAAACGATCTGAACTCGAGCATCTCGTCTGCGTACAATACTGGCGCGGCCTCGCAACAACAGATTTTAAGCCGTGTGCGCAATATCTTCATGTGCCCGGATGCGCCTCCGGGACCAGCCAATGATCCCAACAACCTGATTTACCAGTACATTTGTCATCCAAGGCTGATGCCAGTGATGGGGCAACAGGATATGATGACGTTTGGCATTCACGCCAAGATGTTGCTCCCGTACAAAATTGCTCATATCCAACAGAGTGCCCAGATCGCCTACATCTTCGATGGCACCCTGGAGCAGTTGGCCAGCGGATCATGGCGCGTCGCGGGAATTCCGGTAGGGCAATGTATCAGCGGCGGATGGATTAACTATAACTTTTACTTCGGCGCTTTGACGAACCTATACACGACGCTCTACGGACCCGAGGTGCCCGGCGCAAATGGCGGAATGAATGTCAGCATGGCGCCTGATTTTGGCGGAGCGACGCAATTTCCCCCATACCCGGCGTCTGAACTTGCTGTCATGAATACGGATGACGCCAATCCAAATAGTTTACAGAATCCGTTTAACATTCGATTCCGGCACCTGGGAAATACAACTGCCAACGCGCTAATGGTTGACGGTCACGTCGAAACCTACACGTACAACTCAAATACCGGCGTCACCTCATTGCTTTTCAAGAATATTATGGTGAACCCATAGTGACGGCGGTTGAGCGATTGCGGAGAGGGAAAATCCTGGCAGGCGTGGAGCACAACATAACACTACCCCGGAGGGTTCATGAAGCGGAGAAACAGGAATCTTGCAGCGGTGACGATGGCGGCAACGATGGCTTGCGGAGCTATTGCTCACGGTGGAATCACCATCGGCGATTGGCAGAGCACGAGCCTCGACACCATGTACAACGCCGCCACTTCGACGACGATCAACACAGGCCCCAGCGATGGGTGGTTTGATTGGGGCCTCAGCGGCGGAGGGGGCGCCAACAGCAATGATCCCGGCGCGGACCCGACAGATAATTTTCCCAGCGGTTCCAGCAGTAGCTACGACACATACAACTACGTCACCACACCCACACAGGCGGTGACCCTCGGAACGCAGGCCCTCGAATTTACGCCCTCCAGCGGCTACAGTCAAAATCTTTCCCTCAAAACGGAATACGGAACGGATAGCGAGGGAAACGCGGAGAAGGCGGATTTCTTCAACAACACTGAATTCACCGTCCGCGTAACCTATAACGCCACGCAGTGGTCCTCTGGCGCCGGTATCCAGAGTGGTATGACTATCAATGCGCAAACCTACGGCTTTCACGGTCAGCCGACGAATTACTCAAACAATGGCTTTGGCCCGCCAAACTATGACACGGGCAATCCCAGTAATCCCGGTAACTGGGATGCGACGGATTATGCAAGCCCCAGCACCAATGGCATTACCAGCCGGACGATGACTTTTTATTATGGCAACCTGTTGCCGGGGGGATCGGGAAATTCGGCCGCGGTAACGTCGGGCGATCCGACAGGCACAATTCCAGCCACTGCCAGCTACGTCGAATTGATCATGGCCACTAATATTTACGGTCAATCCGCCCCCTATGGCAACATTTATTTCTCCAATGCTCAGTTTACGAACTCGGCGGTGAACACCACCTGGCAAGCCCAGCAGCACGCTCAGGGGACCTCGTACAATTGGGGAACGATCAACAATTTCGCCCCATTCAGTGAATCGGCGGGGACGGGAGGCATGCCCTGCAATCCGGGCGATACCGTGACGTTTGGATTTAATATCCCAACAGGCATTACGGAAACGGTAGATCTCAACGAAAACCAGGATTTTCAGATCAGCGTCGGGACGATGATTTTCGATAATACGAATTCAAGCTATCTCATCGATCAGGGGACCGCCGGTACGTTGACGCTCAACGGCAACACCGTTAATCCCTCAAGCGGTACGCCTACCCCGGGCACTTCCGCGATCGACGACGAGGGCGGAAACCACACGATTTCAGCGCCCGTTGCCCTTGCGACAAATACGACCGTTTCCGTTACCAGCGGCAGCGTGTTTACCATTTCGGGCAATATCAGCGGCACCGCCGGACTGACAGTCGGTGCAACGACTCTTACCAACGGCACCGGCACCGTTGCGCTCAGCGGCCTGAACACCTACACCGGTGGAACCAACGTCACCAGCGGCGTGCTGGAGATTCTCCCGACGGCCACACCCAGCGCCACCGCCAGCGCTCTTCCAAAAGGCGCGGTTACGATCAGCGGCACGGGCAAATTGGCGTTGGCCGCCAACGTCACCCAGGGGAGCCAATCGGCAAATGCTCCCGTCACCGCACCCACCAGCAACGTGAACATCACGTCGCTGTCGATCACCGGCAACGGCACGCTGGATCTGGCCAATAACCACATCATTGTTGACTACACCCCGGGCAACGATCCGATTTCATCCATCGCCGCCTGGATCAAGAGCGGTTATGCCAGCGGTGCATGGACCGGCCCGGGCATCATCTCCACGAATGCCCAGACCAACAGCAGCTATGGGATCGGTTACGCGGACGCGGCCGACACAGGCAATCCGGCCGGGCTTTCCTCCGGGCAGATCGAAATCATGTACACCCTGCTGGGCGATGCGAACCTCGACGGCAAGGTGAACGGGTCTGACTTCACACTGATGGCCACCAACTTCAACGATTCAGTCACCAACGGCTGGGACGAAGGGGATTTCAACTACAGCGGCACCGTTAACGGCGACGACTTCGTTCTGCTCGCCGGTAATTTCAATGATTTCGCCAGCCAGTCCGCCATTTCCGCGGCCGATTTGGCTGCGCTCGATTCCTTCGCCGCCACCAACGGCATCAGCCTGACCAGTGTTCCCGAGCCGGCTTCGGTATCGGCACTGTTTATCACCGCGGCGGGTCTTCTCACGCGACGTCGAGGGCGGAAAAATTCGACCTCGCCTGCATAGAAACTTGTGAAAAACGGGACGGGAGCCATCGCGCTTTACGGAATTCCTGTCATTCATTAAAAGCAACAAGGGCCGTCCCTCCGGGTCCGGCCCTTGTCTTTCTACTCGTTTCTACTTTGGGGAAGACGCGCCTCGCAAGCGAGGCGGCTAAACGGGGATCAATATACGACCGCCATCACGTCTTCGATCGCTTCGATCACCTGGCGCACGTGGAACGGTTTGCGGAGGAAGCCGTCGAAGCCGCCGGCCAGGAGGCCCTTGGCGTCTTCGGGGGTCATCTTGCCGCTCATCGCGATCACCTTGGTGAGTTGGAGATCGGGATTGGATTTCACGTGCTTGCACACTTCGCGGCCATCGATGTCGCGCAGGTGCATGTCCAGCAGGATCGCATGGGGGCGGAATTTCTCGGCGGTGATGCCGGCCGCGAATCCGCCCTTGGCGACTTCGACTTCGTATTTCGCTTCGTCCTCGAGAATTTTTTCCAGGACCTCGACGATGTCCTGTTCTTCATCCACGATCAGCACCCGCGTGCATCCGGTCATCAGGCCGTTGAGCGGCATGCCGTGATGCTTCATGAAACGGATGAGCTGATTGAGCGGGATTCGCCGGTCCTTGCTGCCGGGGATGCGATATCCGTGCAGCGCCCCGCTGTCGAACCATTTGCTGACGGTTCGCGGCGCGACGTTGCAAATCTTGGCGACCTCGCCGGTCGTGAGCACATCTTTGACCTTCGTCGTGGCATTCATTGTGCAATCTCTCCCTGGCCGAGACGGCTGCGTGGATTGCGTCCTCATTGGTTGCAACCGCTGTCGCTTGCGTCCCGACAACACTTCTCTTATCGACATGCCGTTTACAACCTTTAGACGAGCCGCGCAGTTCTTGCCGATTTGTTCGCCTGCATCGCCAAGGGCGCGATTATCGGTCCCCGAATTGCCAGGTCAGACCCTATTCTCGATAAACAGGCGGCAAATTCCAACTTTATAATCTTAAAAGACAGCGGCAAGCCGCAAGTGGCAAGTGCAGGCAAAGACCATACACTTGATACATGCGCTTGGTGTTTGTACTTCTGCTCACAGGAGCTATTTGATGAATATCGCAGTTATGCCGGGTGATGGGGTCGGCAAGGAAGTGGTGCCGGCCGGACTTCAGGTCCTAAAACAGGCGGCGCGGAAGTTCAATTTCACGTACTCGACCAGGGATTATCCTTTCGGCGGCGAGCATTATCTTGCTACGGGACAAACACTTCCCGATTCTGCGCTGAAAGAGCTGGCGAGCCACGATGCGATCCTCTTTGGCGCGGTAGGAGTCGATCCGCGCGGATCGGCACAGATTCCACAGGGGATTCTGGAAACGGAAATCCTCCTCAAAATGCGCTTCGAACTGGATCAATACGTCAACCTGCGCCCCACCCGGCTGATGCCCGGCGTGCCCAGTCCGATCCGGCTGGCGTCGCCGGAAGACATCAATATGGTCATCGTTCGCGAGAACACCGAAGGGCTGTACTGCGGCAACGGGGGGTTCCTTTACAAAAACACGCCGCACGAGGTGGCCAACCAGATCGAAGTCACCACCCGTCATGGCGTGGAGCGCTGCATCCGCTATGCGTTCGATTATGCCAAACGCTTCAACCGCAAAAAGGTAACGCTGGTGGCCAAGACCAACGTTCTGCGATTCGCGCACAACCTCTGGCTGCGGGCGTTTGAGGAGGTCAAGGCCGAATATCCCGGCATAGAGACGGACTATCACCACGTCGACGCCTGCACGATGTACATGGTCACCAAGCCGAAGATTTACGATGTGATCGTGACGACGAATATGTTCGGCGACATCATCACGGACCTGGGGGCGGCAATCCAGGGCGGAATGGGCATGGCCGCCAGCGGAAATCTGAACCCCACGCGCCAGGCGGCAAGCATGTTTGAGCCGGTGCACGGCAGCGCCCCGGACATCGCCGGGAAGAATTTCGCCAACCCGATCGCAACGTTTCTTTCGGTGGCGATGATGCTGGATTTTCTGGATCAGCCGAAGGCCGCCGAGGCGATCAACAGCGCCTGCCGGGCGGTGGTTGCCGATTCGAAGAATCACACGCGCGATCTGGGGGGGACGGCGACGACCACGCAGGTGATGGAAGCCGTTTGCGCGAAGCTGGGTTAATCCGATGGCAATTTCTCCCTATATCAAAAATCTCCGGAGAAAAATCGGCCACGATCCGCTGCTGCTCCCCGCGGTCAGCGGCATTATCTTCGACGACCAGGGCCGAGTTTTGCTGCACCGCGCATCTGACGACGGGAAATGGTACACCATCGGCGGCTCGATAGAACCCGGCGAAAACCCCGCCGACGCCGTGGTTCGGGAGGTGCGCGAGGAGACGGGCCTTGACGTGATCCCTGTCCGAATTGTCACCGTCCAATCCTCGCCCCTGGTCACCTATTCCAATGAAGATCAGATTTACTATGTCGGCATTGCGTTTCTCTGCCGTGTCGTCGGCGGCACGCTGCACATCGCCGACGATGAGTCGCTGGAACTGCGGTATTTCGCCCCGGACGAGCTGCCGGAATTACGTTCCGATCAATTACAGCGCGTGCGCTGCGCTCTGAGCGGTCGAGAAATGGCACACTTTGAAGCGCCCCACGTTACAATCCCGTAGCGTTTCAGGGACATAGGCATGTCCACCGATTCATCTGATTCCGCCTACGACCTTGCACCTGTTCCACGCGAACGGCCGCGCAGTTCGCCGCCGCCGATTCCGGAGCCGGTGCCGCTGACTTATGAGCGGAAGGTCGTAATGGAGCCTCCCGCGCCGGTAAAGAGCGAGCCGGCGCGCAAACTGTCGGCATCGGAGCATCTGTTCTACTGGCTGCGGCGATTGGGATGCGTGGCCATCATGGGGCTGGGGGCGCTATGGCTGATTTTCATCGATCACAGCGGGTTCTGGGGGATGACCATCGGCTGCGCTATTATCGGCATCGGTTTTGCGCTGCTGGTGGTGGCGGGGCCGTCTGTGTCGGAAAAACGCGGGTATCACTTCTAGTGGGGCGCACGGCGGTTGAAGCTGCCGCGCCGCTTTTGGCGCCCACTTGGCCTATTCACCGGGGCGTCCTAGAATCATTGTGATGACCGAAAAGATTCTTATCATCGGTTCCGGGCCTGCGGCTTGGTCTTGCGCTGTTTATGCGGCGCGGGCGAATCTGAATCCGCTGGTGTACGAAGGGGCGATCAGCGAGGAAAACCGGCTGAAAGGCACGCTTCCGCTCGGGCAGCTCAACAGCACCACCGACGTGGAGAATTATCCGGGATTTCCCAGCGGAATCCTGGGGCCCGATCTCATGGATGCGATGCGGCAGCAGGCGGTGCGGTTTGGAACGCGAATCATCACCGAGGATATCCGCACTGTCGACATGTCGCGCCGACCGTTTGCGATGACGGATTCGACGGGCGCGTCGATCGTGGCCGAGGCGGTCGTCATCGCCACCGGCGCCAGCGCGAATTACTTGGGGTTGCCATCCGAGGAGAAATTCAAGAATCACGGCGTCTCGGCGTGCGCGGTGTGCGACGGCGCGCTGCCGCGGTTCCGCAAGCAGCCGGTGGTCGTTGTCGGAGGCGGGGATTCGGCGGCGGAAGAGGCGATCCATCTCACCAAGTTCGCCAGCGCGGTCTTCGTCGTGCATCGGCGCGACAAGCTGCGGGCGTCGAAGATCATGTCGGACCGGCTGCTGGCGATCGCCAACGTCAAGCCGGTGTGGAATTCGGTGGTGGAAGAGGTCCTGGGCGAACCGGCGACCGGCGTGACCGGCGTGCGCGTGCGAAACCTGAACACCGGCGACACCTCCACCATTCCCGCGAACGGCATGTTCGTGGCCATCGGGCACACGCCCAACACGACTTTCCTGAATGGGCAATTGCAACTGGATTCCAAGGGATTTGTGGCGCTGAAAGATCCGTTCCGCACGCTGACCAGCGTGGAAGGAATTTTCGCGGCCGGCGATGTCGCCGATCCCACCTACAAACAGGCGATCACCGCGGCGGGCATGGGGTGCAAGGCGGCGCTGGATGCGGAGCGATGGCTGGCCGAGAAGAATATTCACTGACAAAACGATTGAAGGGAAAGCGGGCGCGCTACGCCACGACCAGGTCACGCGGATCGCGCAGCACCTGGCCGAAGGCGATGAGATATTCAAAGAGTTGCAGGGCGTAAAAATCGTCGACCGCCTGTCCGCTGAAGATTCGCAGCAGCCGCTTTTGCACCCGGCGCGACATCAGCTTGCCCATCGGGCCATCCTTCAGTTTCTGGCCCGCGCGATAGAGATTGAAGAGCCGGCCGCTGTACCAGCTATCGATCACCCGCTGCCACATGCGCAGTTCCCAGTGCCGGCCGTTTTCATATTTTTTCATGGCGATGGGCGAGCCGCTTTCAATCGCCTTCATCACTTCAAAAGCACCTTTCATCCCCAGATATAATCCGGTGGAAAAGACGGGGTCGATGAACCCGGCGGCATCGCCGGCCATCACCCATCCCGGGCCGTACATGCGCTCTGAGATGAGCTGATAATTCTGGTACTTCACCACGGGCGTCAACCGTTTTGCACCGGCGGAATAAAATTTCAGCGACGGCTCCTCGGCAAGGAAGGCATCGTATTGCTCTTCGATGCCCGGGCCAAATTTCTCGAGATGCCGGGGATTGATGACGACGCCCAGCGAAGTTCGGCCGGGCAACGGAATTCGCCAGGACCATCCCGCGGTGAGATGATCGATGTGGATGTTGCCCGGATCGGACATGAAGACTTTGTCGAGATGGGCGAAGAGGGCGACATCGTCGCGGCCCCCTTTTTTCGCGGGGGAATCGAGAAGCCTGGCGATGAGCCGCAGGCGCCCGCTGGCGTCGACGATCAGATCGGGTTTTTCGCCCAGGAATCCCCCCGCCGCTTCCAGCGACTCGGGCGACAGCTCCACCGTGTCGGGCGCGGGCCCCTTTTGGAGTCGGGCCGCGGTGCGGATGATTTTCGCGCCTGCCCTATCGGCGGCATTCAGCACCGCCTGGTCGAACAAATCCCGCGGGGTGTTGTAGGCGTAATCGGGCAATCGTCCATCGGCCCACTTGAAGAAAGCCGTGATGACTTCCTGAACGCCCAGGCAAACCGTCGCGCCGGGCTTGTGGACGCTGAAGCTTTTCACTTCATCTTCGATGCCCAGTTTGCGGATCATGGGGATCACCGCGGGCAGCAGCGATTCGCCGACGATCAGCGGCGGGCGTTTATCCGTGTGAAAAATCGCCGCTTTGTATCCCTGCTTGGCCAACAATGCCCCCAGCGTCGCCCCGGCCGGGCCGCCGCCGATGATCGCAACCGTTTTGATGGATGATTTCATTGCTGAAGCAATGTAAATGTATGGGAGGGAGCTTGAATTTCAAAACCGGGTGGTTGCCCGGCATTGCATAAACCGGTCGTTTGGGCATGATCTGGTCATCACGCAAAACAATGGGAGGATATTCATGTCACAATCGAATTTGACGCGCCGCGATGTGGTGTTGCGAACGATGCCCGCGCTGGCGATGGCGGGGGTGGTTTCGCTGACTTCGCCGCTGTTTGCCGATGCCGCGGGAAGTGCGCCGAACTTGGCGGGTGGGGAGGGGTTCAAGGAGGGAAAATATGTGCTGCCCCCGTTGCCGTATGCGTACGATGCGCTGGAGCCGCACATTGATGCCGAAACCATGCACCTGCATCACGACAAGCATCATGAGGCTTACGTCGCCAATTTGAACAAGACATTGAAGGAACTCGCCGATCTCGACGCGGCCGGCACCGCTCCACCGGCCTTCACGCTCTGCGGGCTGGAGGAAGATCTGAGCTTCAATGCCGGCGGCCATCTGCTGCACACGCTGTTCTGGAACATCATGGGGCCCAACGCCGGCGGCGAGCCGAGCGGCGATCTGTCCGATGCGATCGCGCGTGATTTTGGCACGGTGGCGGCGTTCCGCACCCGGTTTTCCGCCACCGCCGCGGCAGTCAAGGGAAGCGGGTGGTCGATCCTCGCCTATGAGCCGATGGCGGATCGCCTCGTGATTCTCCAGGTCAAGCAGCACGATATGCAGTTCTCGGCCTGGATGGAGCCGATCCTGGTTCTGGACGTGTGGGAGCACGCGTATTACCTCAAGTACAAAAACGTCCGCGCCGAGTATGTGAAAGCCTGGTGGGATGTGGTGAACTGGCCGGCGGTGGGCGATGCGTTTTCCAATGCCCGCAAGCGTTATGGCCGGGCATGAGCATATGCCGATCGCATCGCCAGCAGCAGACCAAACGAAATGATCATGAGGATCGCCCCCAGCGTCAGTGCCTGCTGGATGTCGATTTCAAACCCGATATAGACCGCAAGGGGCATCGTCTGCGTTCGTCCGGGAAAATTTCCGGCGAAAATAATAGTAGCGCCGAATTCGCCCAGCGCCCGCGACCAGGTGAGGGCCGCGCCCACCATCAGGCTGCGGAAAGAGAGGGGAATCATCACACCGAAAAATCGCTGAAGGGGCGATGCCCCATCGAGCGCCGCGGCATCGAGGAATTGCCCGCTTACCGATGAAAATCCCACCGATGCGGCCTTGATGTAATACGGACACGAGACAAACGTCTGGGCGATAATCACCGCGATGGGTGTGAATGGAATCTCGATTCCCGCGCGGGCGAGCCAGCTTCCGATGAGGCCGCGCCGGCCCAGCGTCATCAGCAAGGCAATGCCCGCGACAGCCGGGGGCAGAACGATCGGCCAGTCGATCAGCACTTCCAGCACGGCTTTGCCGGGAAATTTCCCGCGGCCCAGCAGATACGCCAGCGGCGTTCCGGAGATCAGCGTGATCGCCAGGCTGGCGGCGCTGGTCCAGAGACTCAGCGTGATGGCCTGCATCACGGCGGAGGAGCGCAGATATCTAATCGCAGCGGATGGCGATGTGTGAGCGAGCAGCGCCAGCGGGGGAACGACGATCAGCGACAGAAGCGGAATCGCCAGCAGTATCGTGAGAATCCAGGGCCACGGGCGTGAAGTGCGTTTTTTTTCGGCCATCATTGTCCACCCGCACCGGCGGGAAGGAAATTGTAATGGTGAAGAATCTGCTGGCCACTGTCCGAGAGAACAAAATCCTCAAACTTCGCAGCCAAATCAGGCTGCGGCGCGTGCGTCAGCACCGCGATGGGATATTTGGCGATCTGATTGAATGTGCCCGGCACATCGAGCGTGCCGACCTGCTGTGCGGCATCGGGGGTGACATCGGTCACGTACACTACACCCGCATCGGCTTCGCCCAGGCGGATTTTGCTGAGGACGGCTTTGACGTTCTCCTCGCGTGATACGATGTTGGCCAGGAACTGCGTCTTGTAATTCGCTCCGAACGCCGGATCGGCCGCGATTTTATCCAGCATCGCCAGCGAATATTTGCCCACGGGTACCGAGGGATCGGCGAGATCGATTTTGATTCCAGGTTTGCCCAGATTGTTCAGCGAGGCAATTTTCGCGGGATTATCCTTCGGGAAGATCACCACCAGGCGGTTGTGGGCGAAATCGTGAATGGTGTCCGCCTTCACCAGCGATTCACCCTCGGCGGTGGCCATTTCCTTTTCGTTGGCTGAGGCGAAAACATCGGCGGCGGCGCCCGCTTCGATCTGCGAGCGAAGCTGCTGCGAACCGGCGAAATTGAACGCGACGTTCACCTGCGGGTTGGCCGACTCGAACTGCTTGCCGATATCGGTGAACGATTCGGTGAGCGAAGCCGCGGCGAAAACGGTCAGCGTTGTCTGCGGAGGCGGGGAGGCGGTCTTCCCGCAACCGGCGAAATTCAACGGAAGAAAAACGAACAGCAGCGCTTTTAGATATCTCATGGGCGGGCACCCGGCGACGTCGTTATATCAGGATCAATATAACGAAGCCGGGACCGCGATTCATCGAAAAAAATAGGGGTTGGTTTTCAACAGGGGTGCAATCAGACCCGGCGGCGGCGGCGGAATGTGCCGAAACCGGTGGCGGCGAGAAGCGCAAAGGCGGCGGGCTCGGGCACACTGGTCAGGCTGATGCCATTGTTCAGCGCAAATGCGTCCACGGCGGCAAGATCGGCAATGGACGTCTGGCTGGCGAATTGGTTGAAGTTATTGGCAAGCAGGACAAAATCCGCGCCGTTGACCGCGCCGTCGTAATTGAAATCCCCCTCGTCCCAGCCGTTGGTGACTGAATCGTTGAAATTCGTCGCCAGCAGGCTGAAATCCGCGCCGTTGACCTTTCCGTCAAGGTTCGCGTCGCCCAGCAGCGTGTAGATAATTTCGATCTCACCGGAGCCGAGCCCCGCGGGATCTCCCGGATCGGCCGCGTCGGCGTAGCCGATGCCGTAGCTGCTGGAATTCTGCTGCGCGCTCGTGGACATGATTCCCGCGCCGGTCCAGCTTCCGTTGGCATAACCGCCGGCGATGAGGGAAGCGATCGATGAAATGGGATCCGCCCCGCTGCCGTAATTGATGATGATCGCATTGTTGGTGATATCGAGTTGGCCTGTGCTGGACATCGCCAGTGATGCGAGCGTTGCCAGCCCGGAGTTTTGCGCGAGCTGCATCACGCTGGAGCCGGTGATGCTGACGACGCTGTTGGCCGGAAGCGCGCCAGGAGCGCCGATGATCAATGTGCCGGCGCTCACGATCGTCGCGCCGCTGTAAGTATTGGGACCGGTCAACGTCAGCGTGTGCGCGCCGGTTTTGGTCAGCGCATAAGCTCCGCTGATGCCGCCGCCGATGGCCATATCATCCGATGCGGTGTTGAAAGTGGTGCCGGCCTGCAGCGCGAGGCTGGTGTTGATCGTCTGCAAATTCCCGCTGTTGTTGACGATATTCCCGCCCAGGTTGATGGCATTGCCACTGATCACGAACTGCCCCGCGCCGGCGGCGAAGGTGATGCCGGCATATTCCGTGTTCGCCGCCGAATCGTTGTTGGATGCGAGCTCGCTGGACCCGCCGAACACCAGGGGGACGTTGGCGGTCAGCGTGGTGCTGCCCCAGTTGGCGGCGGTGCTCCAATTGCCATTGGCGCCGCCGCCGTTCCAGGTGGCGGCGGAGATCGGCGTCATCAAGCCGTAGTTCGTGGTGCCCTTGACGAGATCGAGTTGATACGTCTGCCCGCCGACGATCACGTCGTACAGGCCGTACGTTCCTTTGAACGTCACCTGGCCGCTGGAGTTGGTGGTCAGGGTGTCGTTGGTTTCCCACTGGTTCATCCAGTTTTGCCAGGTTTGTCCGGCGGAGGTGAGTTGATAGCTGCTGTTGTACAGGGCGTAGATGGTGCTGCCGCCATTGTTGGGACCCCCGACGCCCCCCCAGTAGCCGAAGGTGTCGGTCTGGGGATCGCCATAGGCCATGGTGAGGGCGGTGGTGAGATCGGCATCGTAGTTGGCCGCGGTGGGGCTTTGCCCGCTGGCGACGCCAAACTCCGTCAGCGACAGCGGCATGGGGTTGCCGTTTTCGTCCTTGTCGACGGAAAGATTCTGCATCGCCTGCTGCATCTGGACGGCGCTGACATTGGAGCTGGCATTGGTGTACAGCTCCATTCCGATGCCGCCGATCGGCGCGCCGGCGCGCTGCAGGCCCTGAACGCCGTTGAGATACCAGTTGGCATACGGATCGCTCCCGCTCTCGACGCCGGTGCTGCTGATCGACTGCGGGGAAAACTGCAGGACGTTGTACTCATTGACCATCAGGCGGGTGTTGGCCCCCGCCGCTTTCACCGCGTTCTCAACCTGCGAATAAATATTTGCCACGCCCGACACCCCGAGCGCGCCGCTGCCGATGTAATTGTCCTGCGCTGACTGCCCGTTGAACGGCTCGTTGAGCACGTCCATTTCCGTGTAGCTGTCGGCCCGCGGCGTTCCCAGCGCGTGCGAGTTGCTGCCCGAAACGTAATAGTTGATCCGGCTGGTGATATCGCTGTTCAATGTCGCGGCATTGGCCGTCGTGAGCGTGCCGTTCGACGCAAAAAGATTGTTGACGAACGTCGGCTGCTCCTGGTTCCAGATCAGGTTGTGCATGCGCACCCGCAAGCCGTTCTGCGCGGCGAACTGGTCCATCGCGTCCACCAGGTTCATGTTGACGCTGCCCTGGGTGTATTCGTTGTTCACCCATTTGCCGGCATTGGCGGGAACGATCATGTTGAAATTCGCCAGGATCGCCTTCTGGTAGCCGATCTGCTCAGTTGTCGTTGGCGCCAGGTTCTGGCCCTGCGAGCCCATGTTGATCCACTGCGAATCACCGGTGTAGGGGCTGTTTCCGTAGACTGCCGCGGCGAAGTTGAATGCGTTGCTGATCAGCTTCACCTGCACGGAAGTTCCGGCCCCCAGCGTGATGCCGTTGGAGTTGGTCAGCGTGAGGGTCGCCGAACCCTCGCGATAATTGGTCGCGTAGGTTGTCGCCGATGCCAGGGCATTGGCGCTGGAATTGCTGTTCTCGACGGTCACGCCAGTTCCGCTAATGGCGAGGCTGGTAATATCGAGCGATGGCGTCTGCGTGGAAGTCTGGTTATCAAGCTGGGTCCTGACAAAGTAGGTTCCCACCGCAAGCGTGGGCGTGGTGTAGGTATAGTTGGTGGGGTTGCTAGAGGAGACTGTGAACGATTGATTGCTGTCGGCGATGGAGAGGGACATATCGGGGCTGAGTCCGCCGGAGGCGGTTCCCGATGCGTCGAGCGTGAACGTGACGGGCGTGGCCTGAGTCAGATTGATATACGTTCCAACATAGCCGTCGCTGCTGAGGAGCCACCCGCTGCCGGCAGCCGAGCCGCTGGATTGAAGTGCAAGGTTGTCGCCGTTGATGACGGTCTGCGCGATCGCCGGCGATGAGATGCCGCCGACGATCGCTAACAACTTGGCGATGCGTTTCATGAACCCATGCCTTTACCGATTGCCGGGTGCATCCGATGGGCGTGAAGGGCGGCGCCAGGGGTGGCAGCGGCGCGCGCAGGCTGCTAATCGTCTTGGCTCGATAACCTGCGCCGCCGCCGCAGAATTCCCAGTGCCGCCATGGCCAGGAGCCCTCGCCACCTGAACCGATGCCACCTCCACAATACCCGCAAATGTCGTTACGTAATCGCTTACTATATACTACTCCGCTCCGATGGAGTGTCAAGAGAAAAACGCCCTGGGCGCTTCGGCGATTTGGGAGCTGTATCAGGAAAATTACGAGCGAAAGTATTCCAAAGTTCTAGATCACCGGCGCGGGAGCGGTGGAACTGCGGACGATCAAATCCTCGGCGACGCGGATCACCCGGCCCGTGTGCGGCTGGGGCGTCATCAGATGATTCAGCAGAAGATCGGCGCCCAGCCGGCCGATTTCCCGGCCCGCGACCGCGACCGCGGTCAGCGATGGATATAATATCGATACCGGGAACACATCGTTGAAGCAAATCAGGCTGAAATCCTGCGGGATCCGCAGGCCCATGCCATGCGCAGCGCCCAGCACCATCACCGCGATCGCATGATCGTACGTGATGATCGCCGTCGCCCCGCCTTCGGTCACCGCGGAACGAATGAACTCTGTGGGAGAATGGAACGGCGAATCGTGCCCGGGAATCAGCCGGATCGTCTGATCCCGCGCCGCCGCCAGCAAAGTCGCGTAACGCTCGTTGACGCTGTAGTGGCTGAAATAGGCGGCACGCGCGTTGGCATAGGCGATTTTTTTGTGACCGAGCTGCGTCAGATGCGACAACGCCCGATTCATCCCCATCGCATCATCGGCCAGCACGTACGCTACCGGCTTTCCCACGCGCTCGTTGACGCACACATAGGGCACGCGGCGAAGGTCCATCTCGGCGACGGTTTCAGGCTTGGGCTGCTGCATCAGGATCGCGCCGTCGAATCGCCAGAATGGAAGGGCATTTTTCGTGCTGCGCACGGGACTCAAACCGAAAAAGACATCGTATCCCCCCGCGTGCAGAGTTTCGGCGATGCCTTCGAGTAGAGATTCGTTGATACCCTCGGCGACGTGCGTCTGCGGCGAGGCGAACAGGCCCACCACTCGAGTGTTGCGGAGACTGAGGCTGCGTGCGCTGAGGTCCGGCTGATAGCCCAGTTGGCGGGCCGTGTCCCAGATCTTCGTCCGCACTGCCTCGGTGGTGGAGAAGTTTTTCTTTTTGTTGTTAAGGACGCGGCTGACAGTCGCCGCCGTGACTCCCGAAAGCCGGGCCACATCAGTAATTGTCGGCCGCTTGTTCACATCCCGATTATACACGAAGGGGTTTTGATGCACGGCAATTAATATGTGATTGCTACTCGATTGGCTGATATCCCACGCCCGCGAACGACGCTGAATCCTGATCCTGCACCGATATCGCCAGCGAGCGCGGAGAATCGATTTTTATCCGCCCGAGGAATGCCCGATAAAGTAACCGATTACCTTCAGCTACTTTTGTCGCCTGGGTGAACTGGGAAGATTCTGCGGCCTGGCAGGCGCGCGGACGAAAGACCGCAATCGATTCGGGTGTCAGCCCGGCGCTGATGCGATTGTCCTGCCGCGGGTCTGACCAGAAATATATATATATATTGTATTGGCCTTCGGGCAGATTCGGGATCGCCGATTGCCCTGGGAGATATTCAACCTTTTCCACATCGCCGGGTTTTCCGAAAATAAGTCCCACCATGGCCGAATCGTAATGCTGCGATCGGCTCATCGTTCCGCGAAACCAAACGAGCACGGTCTGATCGCCGTCCGACACCGCCAGCGGGCGAAGATTGTCCACCGAAGAATCGGACGTGATGGCCGTCCACTGCCAGGTGCGGCCCGAATCGCTGGTGCGGCCCTGAAAAATCTCGTGCGCGCGGAGTGGAGAATCGTTTCGCGGATCGATTGTGGTCGAAACATACACCACGTTCGGATCGGACGGATCGAGCGCCGCCAGGCCCGTATAATCCTGCTCGGCCGGCCAAAGGCACGCGCCGGCCTTGGCGAACTGATTGACGTTCCACGCTTTCCCATCGAAGCGAGCGTAAAAAAAGCGGTGGTCCTGGAAGTTGGAATTTTCCGGCTGGTCATTGGCCCGCGCTGAAATCAACCCGTAGGGATTGCCCGAGGCATCCACCTCCAGCGAAATCGTCCATGCGTGGGTCATGATCTCGCCGTCAAACATCGAATTGGCGGAGAACACGTGCGTCAATTCGGTTTGCGGGTGGCCTGCCGAGTGAAAAATGTCCTGGTCCACGACCGTTCCATCGGAGCGATGCAGTTTGCCGCTCTGGATAAAGCCGTGATAAATGCTGTTGTTGAAATCGCGCGGATGATGCTCGGTGGTGATGAAATCAATTCGATCCACTCCATTGGAGGCGTACTTCGTGTATCCGTTGACGTATCCAAGTTTATCTTCGGTGAGGAGCTTGGCCGCATATTTCCAGCGGTCGCCCTGATTGTCGGAGATCAAAAGCGATGGATCATCGTTGATCGCGCGGGAGAAATCGTACACGCGATTCTCGGCGGAAAGATAAAAAAGATTGGAATAGGTGACGTGGCTCTTTGCGCCGGCTGTGGTGATGGCCGGCGTCCAGTCGAATGTCTGCTCCGGACCCCACTCGGTTGCATCGTGCGGCTGCGTGGAGACCCGCCAGTATGAAAAGTTGTCGTGATTGTGCCGGGCATACATCGCCAGGTATCGCCCATCCGGCCGAATCAGCAGCGCCGCGGCGTTGTGGTCGTCCTGCGGGTTGAAATCATGGTGCAGCACGGAGCGGGTCGAAATTCCCGATTCGAAATGATAGACCGCCACGTCGACATCGCCGGTTCGATTGGCGCCATCGACCCCTTCGCTGGTGGCGATCGACGAGATCAGCAGGGTGCGATTTGCGGGATCGATCACGAGCCGCGGATCCTGGTACCAGCACCACGCGCCGTTATCGTTGAATTGGATGAGGTTGCCCGCGACGTGGTCGGTTGCCATACAGATTTCAGTTCCCATGATGACCCCCATCGCGGCGAAAACAAGGGCAAGCGGCGCGCTACGCATGATGCGATTACTCCAAAGTGATTTGCAGGCGCGATCCACCGGGGAGGATTTCGGCGGCGACCGTTTTGGATTTTGCTCCCGAAGTCACCGTTACCGCATACGTTCCGAAAAACCCGCGCACGGTCGCCTCACCGCCCGGGCTTGTCGGCAGCGTGACATCGGTGTGCCACTGCTTTTGCGTCAGGTCGATCCAGACCTGCGCCGCCGGGCGGGGCGTCCAGTCGTCGGCAAAAATCCCCGCTTCCGGACGCCAGTGCCGCTTCTGCCAGAATCCCCACAGAATAATGTCCTTCACCTGCGGCTGCGAGAAGAGTGCGATCATGTAATCGCGCAGATAATCCGCCTGCAGCTGGCGATCGTGCAGATTGAGGCTGAGTTCCGTCGATTCGATGGGCAACCCGAACTTCCCGAAACGGTTCATGATTTGGATCACATCCGCCGGCGCCGGCAACTCGGTGCCGAAATGCGATTGAATGCCGATGCCGCCCAGAGGCGCACCGTTTTGGATCAGGTATTGGATGTTGTCGTAAAAATTCTCGCGATGCTCATTGAAGCGCCCACCGTCGAGAATGCCGAAATCGTTGAGAAACAACCGGCAATTGGGATCCGCCTGGTGCGCAAGCTTATACCAGTCGACCATCACCTGCCGGCCGCCCAGCAGGTCGATGAGATCGTGATTAGTGAACGGCTCGTTGACCACATCCCAGTCCACAAGCTGCCCGCGAAAATGTGAAACCATGTCGGTGATATGCGCGGCCGTGATCTCGCGCAATTTGGCCGGATCGTTTTGATATTGCCGAAGCTGGCGCGGAAGCCATTGCCAACTGGGCCAGACCAGATTGTGGCCGCGAACGACGATTCCATTGGACCTGAGCCAGGCGAGCGCCTTGTCCACTGAGGGGGGAACGCCGTCCCACGTGGCCTGCCATTTCATCTCGTTTTCAAACACCGCCAGGTTGAACAGCGACAACACCGTCCGGCGATATCGCTCCGCATCGGGCGAATCGCCCAGCAGAAGATCGGCCGCGACGCATGTGCCGAACCCAAACGCGTGGCGAACCTGAACCGCGTGCACGGTGGCATCCGGCATCGGCATGCCATGGGAGTTGGTGACGTACACATCCAGATCGCCCTTGCGAATCCGCTCGATACGGGCCAGCGCCTCTTTGCGCCAAGGCGCATCGGGCTCGCGGCCAACGTAGGTCACCTTCGTCTGCGGAAGATCTTCAATCTTTACGTTCGACTGGTAATTGATGACTTCCATCCCACCGATTTCGATCGTCTGGCGGTCGTATCCGACCCAGAAAGAGATGCCTGCCTCTCCCGCCGGAAAATTCATCGGCGCGGTAAATGGAATGAAAACTTCCTTCCATTCCTTGCCGCTGCTGATGGAGAATTGCGCTGCTTTTTCAAAGTTTGGAGGACGATTTTCCTGGAAACAAAATGTCGTGTATCCTTCACCGGTCATCGAGTCGGCGCATCTCAGCCAGAAATGGGCCAGGAGAACATCGCCGCGTTTCACCGCCAGAGTGACGGGGGCCGAAACCGAAACGCTGTATTCCATTTTCGCGCCGGGCATGGTTTCGATTTGCAGCGCTTTGGAAAATTGCTGGCCGGTTACATCGACGATTTTTGTTTGCGCCAGCTCCGCCTGTCTGCCAGACACCGTGAACGATTCCAGCAGGTTAACCGGCAACACCGATTGGCCCGCCGGGACATTGCTTTGCGTTGCCGCCATCATGAGATGATTTCCAAAACCGAGCAGCAGAAGAAGAATCACCGCGCCGCCGATGGATTTGCCATTGCGATGGAACATGGAAATTGAATCTTAACGGACAACCGGCCAGGAAGGTTCCACCGAGCTGTCGATAGCCTTGTCCTGACCATCCTCCGCCTTACGCCGGTCGGAAAAACCCAGAAAAACACGGTTTTAGTAATCGTTTACTAATTATATGTTCGCTGCTTATTGTGTCAAGATACTTCAACGGCTGGAATTGGCGAGGGATGCCTCCAAACCGCTTAAAAAATTGCTTTGCGAAGTTGGAGCGGCGAAGGGTAGAATATTTGTGAAAGAAAACCCCTGCTTTCCGGTGGGGGTTTTTTGTCAGAGACTTCTAGTAATCGATTACCTGAACTAGGATCTTGTTTTCGGCGCCTCGTTTGATCGGCGGAGTGACAACCCTCATGCGTTTCCCTTACGGACCAGCGCCTCTGGCGATCCTCATCGTCGCATTGGCCGCGGGGGCGGGATTGTTCGTCTGGACTCACGCTTCCCGCCTGGCGGATGATCGCCCGCCCGATCTCGTTCTGGCGACGTTCGTTCCCGAGCAGGCGGCGGTTTACCGCGCCGCGATTCCGCGCTTCGATGAGGAAAATCACTGCAATGTCCAGATCGAGCTGGTGGACCAGAAGGCGCTGCAGAGCCGATTGCAATCCGCACTGCAGGTCGGCGCGACCGTGCCCGATGTGGTCGAACTGATGTACGGCACCATCGGATATTTCTGCAAAGGGCCGCTGGAAGATGTCGCCCTGATCGATCTCACGGACAAAATCAAAGGCAGCGGGCTTGAAAGCCGACTCGTGACCAACCGGCTGAGCAAATGGTCATCGCGCGGGCATGTCTTTGCGCTGCCGCATGATGTTCATCCGGTGATGCTGGTGTATCGGCGCGATCTCGCCGAGCAATATGGGATCGACGTCAGCAAGCTGGCGACGTGGGACGATTTCGCCGCCGCGGGGCGGGCGCTGGTGAAAGAGACGATGGGGCCCAGCGGCGTGCCGGATCATTATATGATCGACCTGCCCACCGATGGCAACGACCCGCTGATTCTTCTTCTGCTGCAACATGGCGTGGGGCTGTTTGATGCTTCGGGCAATGTCGCCTTCGACAGCCCGGCCGCGCTGGATGTGGTGCTCTGGTATGTCAAACAGGTGCAGGGCCCGGGGCGAATCTCATTTCCCTGCGGGGAAGGGCAGAACTTCGCCAAGGCGATGATCGACGGGCTCTGTTTGTTTTACCTGTGCCCCGACTGGCGATCGAACCGGATTCAACTGGAGATCCCCAGTCTCAGCGGAAAATTATCGCTGATGCCACTGCCGGCCTGGGAGCCGGGTGGAATCCGCACCAGCACCTGGGGCGGGTGCGGGCTGGCGTTCACGAAGCAGTGCCGTAATTTCGATCTTGCGTGGAAGTTGGCGATGTATCTCTATTACGACCCGGACCAACTCGGCCCCCGCTTCACCGCGACGCATATTCTTCCGCCGCTCAAATCCGCCTGGACCCATCCCGAATTTCGCCAGCCCGATCCGTATTACAGCAATCTTTCGCTGGGCGAAGTTTATTCGCAGCTCGCGCCGCAGGTGCCCCAGGAACATGACACGGCCTACAACACGCTGGCAAACGCAAAGCTTTCGGAGGCGTTTTCCAATGTCTCGCTTTACTATCGCGATCACGGCGACGCGGGCCTTCGCGATTACGCACAAGCGGAACTCAAACGCTGCGCCGACCGGGTGCGGCTCTCGATCGATCGCAATGTCTTCCTGAAACCCCAGGTCGCGCAGGCATCGGAGCCCCAGTCCCCATGAGCGTCGGGCAACTCATCACCTCCGCGCCCCCCGTTGCCGCGGCGATTTCGCGCCCGCGGCAAACGAAGCTGCGCCGCTCCAAAGCGCCATACGTTTTTCTGGTTCCGTTTTTCGTTCTCAACCTGGTTTTTTTTCTGTATCCGCTGATTTACGCGACGGTGTTGGCGTTTTACCAAACCAACGGACCGGCCCGGCGCGCGTTTGTCGGCTGGGCGAATTTCAGTTGGGTGCTGAAAGACCCGGATTTTCACAAGGCGCTGTGGAACACCACGATTTTCGCCCTCTTTTCCATCGGCCTGCAACTGCCGCTGAGCCTGGGCCTGGCGATGCTGCTGAACTCCAAGAACGACCGGTTCAAAAGCGTTTTCCGCCTGGCGATCTTCGCGCCCAATCTGGTTGGGCAAGTGTTCGTGGGGATCATGTTTTCGGTCCTGTTCATGCCGCGATATGGCCTGTTTAACCGCGGTTTGCAATCGCTGGTTGGCTGGGGCCTGGAGGAGCAATGGCTTGGTAATCCCCGGCTGGTGATGCCCGCCATCATTATCGCCGCCATGTGGATGTATGTCGGCTTCAACATGATTTATTTCCTGGCGGCGCTGCAAAACGTGGATCAGAGCCTCGTCGAAGCCGCGCGTATCGACGGCGCGGGGCCGCTGGGCGTCTTCTGGAATGTCACCATTCCGGCCATCGTCCCGGTGGCGACGTTTGTCGTCGTCACCAGCACGATCGGCTCTTACCAGCTCTTCGAGCTGCCGTACAACCTTCTGCAAAACAACGGGGGCGGTTACGGCCCGAGCAACAGCGGGCTGACCATCGTCGGATATCTCTATCAGAACGCCTTCAGCAGCGGCGACCTGGGCACCGGCGCCGCGGTGGGCTGGGTGCTGACGTTTATCATCCTCACCATCAGCATCATTCAGATCCGCCTCTTCAGCAAAGTCGGGAGCGAAACATGAATTCGCTACACCTGTTTTTGCTGATCCTGGCGGCGATCTTCGTCGCCATCGTGCCGTTCTCGCGCGGGGCTGCCGTTCGATATGCGCGGCTTGTCATCCTGCTGCTGGTGGCCACGGTGATGCTGATGCCCTTCGCCTGGCTGGTCTGCTCGGCGTTCAAGAACACCGATGCGATGAACCAATATTCGTTCCTTCCCCCGCCGTCGGAAATCTCCTCAAAAACGCTGAATCTCGACAACTTCCGCGCTCTTCTCAAACCGCAGCCGACGCTCCAGGGGCCGGTGAGTTTCTGGCGATATGTCGTCAACTCGCTGTTCCTGGCATCCACCACCACGGTGGTTGCGCTGTTTTTCAGCTCGCTGGGCGGGTTCGCGCTGGCGAAATATAAATTCCGCGGCCGCAGCGCCATCATGGTTTACATGCTGGCCTCCATGACCATTCCCGGCGTGGTGCTCCTGGCGCCGAATTTTGAAGTGGTCTGGCGGCTTGGCTGGATGGATACTTATAAAGCCCTGATTGTCCCCGGCGCGGTCAGCGCATTTGGCATCTTTCTCTTCCGGCAGGCGATGCTGAATATCCCGACGGAATTGCTCGAAGCCGCGCGAATCGACGGCTGCGGGGAGTTTCGGATTTACCTGACGCTGATCATGCCGCTGGTGCGGCCGATGAGCGGGGCGTTCTGCCTCATCGGTTTTATGGGGGCCTGGAACGCTTTTTTAGCCCCCAACATCTTCCTGCAATCGCAAAGCCGGCTGACCCTGCCGGTGGTGCTCAACCAGTACATGGGGACTTATGTGCAGCAGTACGGCATCTTTCTGGCGGGGACGCTGGTGGCGATGATTCCCCCGGCAATCCTGTTCTTTTCACTCCAGCGGGAGTTTATCAGCGGGCTCACCAGTGGGGCGGTTAAGCAATAATCCTATAAGCCTGGCGCGACGATTTTGCTTTCCTTACTCCGTAAAAGACGTTAGAATGGACCCGTCTAGTAAACGGTTACGAAGTATTACTAAAGGAACCCTCCGTGCCCAGTGAATTGCCTCCTCTGAAGGGGAATATCAACTTCAACGCGCAGCACTCGCCCATGGGGGCGTTCATGAGCTTTACCTGCGGGCATTTTAATACCCGCGGCGGGATCGGCATCGAAATCGGAAAGCCCGCCGAGCAAAATATTTACGTCGGAGTGAAAGATGGCGATCGTAAATCGCCAAGCCCTATCCATTGTTTGCCATTTTTCCGACCGGGATCAGAACTTCATGTCCCCGCTCTTTCCTATGAAGTCGACCATCACGTGCCTCCGGCCGTGCATCATTCCCTGAAACTGTACACGGCCGAGCAGGTTCATCGCTCTTTCGGCTGGGCGACGGACTCCTGGAAGACCCCAGACTTCAAGTTTTCGGTCTACACGCCGTTTTCGTCCATCCCCCAGCCCAACAGCGATTCGGAATCGTTGAAATCGAGCCTGCTTCCCGCCGTCGTGGCGACGCTGGAAGTCGATAATCGCGACGGCGACCAGACCAAGACCGCCGTCTTCGCCATCGACTTCATCAACCCGGGAGCGCGCATTCTCGAGTTCGAGCTATCCGATGCCGATGACCGCAAGCTCGGTTTCGCCTGGCGACGTTGCATGGGCGTGCTGGGGCGGTTGGAATCCGATTCGAAGGACGACTCCACCGATGACTCCGAATCCGGCCAGCTTTTCGCGCTGCAGCGATGGCTTGTGGCCGAGGGGCTATCGGATGTGAACCCCGTGCATTCCCTGGGCACCTGCGCGGGCCTGGCGATGGAAGTCAAACCCGGAACAAAGAAAACGCTGGTGCTGGCCATCGGGGTGCATCTGGATGGCATCGTCTCGACCGGGCTGGAAGGCAGGTACTATTACAACCGCTACTACACCAGTCTCGATGATGTGCTGATGTCGGCGCTGGATCGATCGACCGCGCTGCGCGCCAGCGCCGCATCGTTGGACGCGCGGCTGCTTGGCTCGGGGCTCTCGGCCGACCAGCAGTTCCAGATCGCCCACGGCACCCGGGGATATTATGGAAACACGCAGCTTCTGGACATCGGCGGCGAGCCGCTATGGATCGTCAACGAAGGCGAATACTGCATGATGAACACGCTGGACCTCTCCGTGGACCAGATGTTCTGGGAGCTGAAACACAATCCATGGGTGGTGGAGAATATTCTTTCGGTCTTCGCGCGGCGGTACAGCTACCACGATCAGGTGAAGGCCCGAGGTCCGGTCTATCTGCCGGGCGGTGTGTCGTTCTGCCATGACATGGGCATCAACAACAACTTTTCCAGCCCCGGCAACAGCAGCTATGAACTATCGCATCTCAAGGGATGCTTTTCGTACATGACGCAGGAAGAACTGTGCAACTGGGTGCTGATGGCCGCCAGCTATGTCGCCGCCACGCGCGATCTCGACTGGCTGGCAGCCAACAAGCATCTGTTCGATTCCTGCGCCCAGAGCATGGCGGCGCGCGCCAGCCATCGCACCGGCCTGATGGCGCACGACAGCTCGCGCTGCGATGAAGGCAAGGAGATCACGACCTACGATTCGCTCGATGAATCGCTGGGGCAGGCGCGGGCCAACAGTTATCTGGCGTGCAAATGCTGGGCGACGTGGATCGGGTTGGAGTTGATGTCGCGGCTGCGGATCGTTTCGGGAGATATTCCCGCCGAGCCGATGAGCAGCATGGTCGAACCGCTCGCGGAGACTTTGATCGCCGCCGCCATCGGGGGAGTGATCCCTGCAGTGCTGGAAAAAAATAATCCCGGCTATGAATCGCGCATTTTGCCGATCGCCGAATCGCTGGTTTATCCGGCCTACTGGCTGGGTCTGATGAAATCCTGGCCCAGCAGCGCCAGCGGCGATGCGGTGGAGATGCTGCAGAAGAATCTCCAGGGCTCGCTGGTTTCGGCGGTGCGGCGGCATACGCTGCGGCTGCTGACCGACCCGGCAGGCGGCAATCTTTTCGCCGATGGCGGGATTAAATTGTCTTCCACCTCCAACAATTCGTGGATGAGCAAGATCGCCATCTTTCAGTTCGTCGCCCGCGCGATTCTGCGCCTGGAAGATGCCGATCCGCGCATCGCCGGCATCATGAAAAACGCCGATGCCGCCCACACCCGCTGGCAAACCGACGGCAGCGGTTACTGGGCCTGCTCTGACCAGTTCGTCAGCGGTGAAGCCAAGGGAAGCCGGTATTATCCCCGCATCATCACCGCGGCCCTATGGCTGGAAGAAATGGAAAAGCCGTGGTTCATCCCCGAGCGCCTGGCAAAACTGAAACCGATCGCGGCGGATCGGCCGGTCACTTCATAATTTTGGTTTCCGCGCAAACTGCCATAATCTCAAGGAATGAAAATCCGCCTTGTGATTCTGGCACTTGTGGGCATCTGGCTGTCAGTGGCGGGCATCTCTCGCGCTGCTGTGCGCATCACCGATGCGTATCTCGATCTTAATCGGATTCACAAATGGGACGATTGCAACGGCGACACATGGGATCCGTTCTGGGCGGACGATGACAATCTCTATGCGTTCAACTGCGATGGGCGTGGCTTTGGCTCAAAGCCGCGAAACCTTGCGTTCAACCGCCTGGCCGGGGACCAGCCCGATGCGCTGGTCGGCGCGATGATCAACACGATGGACGAATACGGCGTCGGCGAGCAGAAAGGCCCGGACGGCGCCACCTGGAAAGCACTGGGGCAGGAGTGCATCGATTCGGTATTTTACTGTTTCGTTTCGCGGCAGACCTACGGCTCGGACAGCAAAGACCTGCTGATCCGCCAGACCGCCGCCAATGCGAGTCTCATCAAATCCACCGATCACGGCATAACCTGGTCGCGCAGCGCCGCGGAAAATTATGCGCATCCGATGTGGCCGGGCCGGCGATTCGGCGCGCCGTATTTCATCCATTACGGAAAAAACGGCGGCAGCGTTGGGCAGGATGGGGCCGACCATTTCGTTTACGCGATTTCCAACAACGGTTTCTGGAACGACGGCGATGATGTCATCCTCGCCCGAATCGACCGCAAAAAACTTCCGAACCTCGATCCGCTGGACTGGACCTGGTTCACCGGCGGCGACGGTGGCAACGATTCAAGCTGGTCCTCGAAAATCAGCGATGCCCGGCCGATTTTTTCCTCGCCCGCAAAATGTGGAACGACCTCGCCATGTTACGTTCCAGCGCTGGGCGTTTACGTCATGGTGGTCTGGTACAACCCGCAGATACTGAGCGGCTGGTTCAATCCAAGCCGAATGAATTACGATTTCTATCAGGCCGAGCACCCCTGGGGTCCGTGGACGTTTATTTCCTCGTGCACGGATCAGTTCATCGTCGGCAATAGCCACTGGTATGGCCCGACGCTCTGCCCGAAATTTCAGCGGACCATCGACGGCGGCGCGGAAATCTGCCTCTTCAACGCCGGCTGTCCGTTCGATGATGTGCCCGCGAGCATTTACAAGGCGTGGGAGATTCCGCTGGTGCTCAAAACGACGCCGGCGATGGCTCGGGCGCTGGTCAACGATGATGACCCGCGAATTCGCTACACCGGCAATTGGACGAATTCGAAGGGCCGGCCATTTTCCGATTATTCCGGGGACGTTCATTTCACCACGACGCCCGGCGATGCCGCGGAATTTACGTTCACCGGCAACGGCGTCGAGTACCTCACGGAGAAATACCACGATGAGGGGAAGGTCAATGTTTATCTCGACGGGAAATTTGCGGAAACGGTGAACCCGAACATGCAGAATTTCCCCCGGCTGTGTCAGATCACCGTCTACAGATCGCCCACGCTGGCGGATGGCGTTCACACGCTCCGGATCGTCAACATGAGCGGCCATTACGCGCTGGTGGATGCTTTCCGGGTTCTTGAGCGGCGCTGAAGCACGCCGCAGGCTGCCATCGCGATAATCAATGCGCCCACCGGTTCCGGCACGCTGGTGAGGCTGAACCCATTGGCCGCCGCGAAGGCGTCCAGCGCCGCCAGATCTGCCGCCGACACGGCCGATTGGGTCGCCATTTGATTGAAGTTATCCGACAACAGGATGAAATCTTCGCCGTTAACCTTTCCATCGTAGTTGAAATCGCCCTCATCCCACCCGGCGGTAACCGAATCGTTGAAATGCGAAGCCATCAGCGTGAAGTCCGCGCCATTCACCTTGCCGTCGAGGTTCGCATCGCCCAGAAGCGTGTACATGATCTCGATCTGGTTCCCGTTTAGACCGGCCCGGTTTCCGGGATCGGCCGAGTCGGCGTAACCAATTCCGTAGCTGAGGGCATTCCCCTGGGCGGTGGTTGAGATGATTCCCCCGCCCGTCCAGCTTCCGCCGGCATATCCACCGGCGATCCACGAGGCGATCGACGCGATGGGGTCGGCCCCGCCGGTGTAATTAATAATGACCTGGTTGTTGGTGATGTCGAGTTGTCCGCTGCCGGTGATGGCAAGCGACGCAAGCGTGATATGCCCGATGTTCGCCTGAACCTGCAGCAGGCTGGAAGCGGCGATGCTGACAACGCTGTTGGCCGGCAACGCGCCCGGCGCGGCAACCACCAGCGCGCCGGCGCTGACGACGGTCGAGCCGGTGTACGCATTCGGTCCGCTCAGGGTCAGCGTGTGCGCGCCCAGCTTGGTCAGCGAATATCCCCCGCTGATCGCGCCGCCCACCGCCAAGTCGCCGGAGGCGGCGTTGAAATTCGTATTTCCCTGCAAGGCGAGATTCGTATTGATCGTCTGCACGCCGCTGCTGTTGTTGACAATGTCACTTGCGAGGTCGACGGCGTTTCCCGTCAGCACAAACTCCCCGGCGCCGGCGTTAAAAGTGATGCCGGCATACACCGTCCCCGCCGCGGTGTCGTTGTTGGCCGCCAGTTGAGTCGTCCCCGCAAACACCAGCGCCGCGTTTGCCGTCAGCGCCACGCCGGTCCAGTTGGCGGCGCTGCTCCAGTTGCCGGTGGTTCCACCGCCGTTCCAGGTGACGGTCGATCCCGGAGCGTCGTAACTGCTGTTGGGATCGTACAACACCAGTTGGTTTCCCGGGCCGTCCAGATACCACTCAGAAAAAAGCGAGCCGAATGTAGTCTTGGGTTTGCCCGTGATTTGGTTGATCTTGTTGGTCGACTGCATCCACAAGTTTTCACCCAGAACGCCCGTCAGACCGGCTGGGAGCTGTGTGCCCGTGGGAACGTAAACAACCGGATTATCGATCACCAGGCGATCGCCGTTGCTCAGCGGCAGCGCGATGTCGGTGATTTTGAACCCATCGAATGTGACCGTCGATCCACCCACGCCTTCACCGGTGATCGTGGTGGTCGGATCGCTCAGGTTAATCCCAAGCTGCGTTGCGTACGTCGGGCTGATGATCGTGAACTGCGCGCCGGAATCGAAAAGCCAGTTGTTGGCCACATCGGTATTACTCGGCCCGCGGGCGGTCACTCCGTTCACCACGGGATTCAGTCCTTCGCTGGGCAGCGGATTTCCGCTGACGAAGTTCGTCCAGGTAATCGGCACGTGATAAAGCCCCTTGCTGGGTAGAACCGGATCGGTCGATTGCAACGTCGTTTGGGCCGTTAGCGCGCCAAGCGTGCTCTGATAAAGGTTTTTCGTCTGGCTAGGAATCGCCACCATCACCTGGTTTTCGATGATCGGCGTGCCGATGATGTCGAAGTAAACATATCCTTCCAGCGGATCGTTCTGGCGCGACTCAAATGTATAGGTGCCGTACGCCGTCATCGTTGACGTGTTGTCCGGATCGCTGTCGCTGATGGGGGCGTAATAAGCGGTGAGGGGATCGGTGACGTTTTCCACTTCCGAGCCGCCGATGCCGGTTTCGGTGTAGGTCTGGCCGGGCTGCAGCGGCACGCCGAATTCATCGGTGACGGTTTCGCTCATCAGGAAACCGCTGGACCCGGAATCGAGAATCACGCCGTAGCTGTAATCGCCATCGCCATCGTTATAAACGCTGCCGTTGGATGGATTGGCGACTGCCCCATATCCGCCGGTCAATTCCGTCGCCAGGGAACCTTGCGCGGTGTAGGTCCAATCGGTCGCCAGCGCATCGGCGGCCCAAAACACCGGGATCGAGAGCGCAAGAATTCCGATTTTTCGCGACATTAATTTCCTCCCGGCGGGCGCCCCATCAATTCGCCGTGCTGGATATATAGAACGCGCCGGTGCGCCCCCGCAACAAAAATCGCGCGTCACAATCGCTATTTTCGGAATATTCCGCAGGCTTGATTGCGACGGAGGGATGAGCCGTTGCGACAGTTGGGGGATTCAGGCGATCAAAGCGGGCGGCGCTCTGGTCAATTCACGCCCTCGCCGCGAGGTATGTCCGCACATAATCCCGTACCGCATCCTCCAACCGTGTGAAGGGTTTTGTGTAGCCGGCCCGTCGCAGTTTCGATACTTCCGCCTGCGTGAAATACTGGTATTTCTCCCGCAGTCCATCGGGCATTTCGATAAAGCGGATATTCGGTTTGGCATCCATCGCCGCGAAAACCGCCGTCGCTAAATCCTTCCACGTGCGCGCTTCGCCGGTCCCGCAGTTGAATAGGCCGCCGCGATCGCGGTGATCCAGAAAATGCAGCGTGACGTCCACGGCATCCTTCACGTAAATGAAATCCCGCTTCTGCTCGCCGTCGCCGTAATCCGGCCGATACGACTTAAACAGCGAAACCTCCCCGCTCCGGCGGATCTGGTGATACGACTTCTGCACCACCGAGCGCATATCGCCCTTGTGATCCTCGTATGGGCCAAACACGTTGAAATATTTCAGCCCGACGATCCGGCCCAGCAGATGGTTCTTCAGCGCCCATAAATCAAACATGTGCTTGGAATATCCATACATATTCAGCGGCCGCAGCGTGGGTGTGACGGCATCATCGTCGCTATAGCATTTGCCGCCGTCGCCGTAGGTTGCCGCGCTCGAGGCGTAAATGAATCTTACCCCATGCGTCATCGACCACTCGCAGAGCATGCGCGTGTACTGGTAATTATTGCGCAGCAGAAAATCCGCATCGCGCTCGGTGGTGGCGCTGCAGGCGCCCAGATGAATGATCGCATCCACGCCCAGATTTCCGCCGGACGCTTCCACCCGCTTTTTGAATTCTACGGGATCGATGAAATCTTCAAACCGCAGGCCCAGGAGGTTCGACCATTTCTCCTCCATCCCCAGATTGTCCACCAGCAGGAGATGATCGTTGCCGCGCGCATTGAGCGCTGCGACCGTATTGCGGCCGATGAATCCCGCGGCGCCCGTCACCACGATCAACTTCGCCATGAGACTTCAGCTTCCCTTTCCGTAGACCTGCACGATCCGCTCGATGGTACCGGTTGTGGACCGGCCGTCCACCATGTCCGCAAGCACGACCCGCCCGCCGTTGGCTTCCACCACGTCGCGCCCGCTGACGTAATGCGCCCAGTCCTTCCCCTTCACCAGCACCTGCGGCAATATCCGGCCGATCAATTCCTTCGGCTCTTTCTGATCGAAAATCACCACGTAATCCACCGCCCGCAGCGATGCCAACAGATACGCGCGATCCTCCTGAGAATTGATCGGCCTGCTGTCCCCCTTGTTGGTCTTCACCGAAGCGTCGCTGTTGACGCCGACGACCAGCGCATCCCCCTGGTTTCGCGCAAACGTCAGATACGTGACGTGCCCGCGGTGCAGAATATCGAAACAACCATTGGTGAAGACGAGCGTTTTACCGGCGGCGACCAGCCGGTCGCGCTCCAGTCGCATTTCGTCGGCGGTGAGAATTTTCGGCTCGGGAATTCGCATGCACATTTTCCTCAATTCAATTTCAGCAGCGCAAGCAACTGATCGAGCTGGCTGTAATCTCCCACCAGCAGCCCCGCCCCGCCGCGAATCAGCCGGGCGCGCTTGTTCATATTAAACCCAAACCGCCGCATTTCATCGCTGCACACGCCCACGCAAATACCGCCGCGGCGATGCGTCTCGCGCATTTCCACCGGCCCGTCGCCGAAGGTGACGAACTCGTGCCCGGCGAGGTGATGCTCCTGAATCATCCGCTCGATCACCATTTTTTTTGCTTCGACATCCACTTTTCCCACCGCGCCGTAGATGCGGCCTTCAAACAGATCAGCATACCCCATCGCCCGCGCTTCCGCCGCCACATCCGCCGCATCGGTGCCGCTGGCCAGGTACAGCTTCACGCCGCGATTGTGCAGGCGCCGCAGAAGCGCGTGGGCATTTTTGATCGCGAAATCCGCCGGCTCCAGCTCGCCGCGATGAAGCTTGGCAATTCGCTCCCGAACCATCTCGATCAGCTTGCGATTGAAGATCGCCTTGTATCCGTGCTCGTCGAGAATGTCTGTTTCAGGGACAAACCCGCTTCGCCGCACCAGGCCGACGAGCCCGACCATTTGCGAAAGCGTCTGAATTCCCGTCGTTTTGTCGATGAATTCCCGGACGGTTTTGGTCACCGATTCCAGCGTCTCCGCCGGCACATCGTCGATTTTCGCCCCCATCACGGAACCGACCATCATCGGCACCATGATTTTTTCCCATCCCTCGCGCAGCGTCGAAAGCGTCCCATCATGATCGAAAATCGCGTGCTTGATGTCGATGTCATCCGGCAGATCGCGGACGATTTCGATCTCGGCCCCCTCGGCAAAGTGCGCCGCCCGCGGGTCATCGGCAAGCTCCGGGGCATACACATAATCCGGCTCGGCGCCCGCGGCGAGGATTTCCGCTGGCTTCGCCGTCCCGGTGGTGCGCAGCTTGCGCACCGTGACCGATGCCGCGATATTCGCCAGCCGCGCCGCTGATTCCGAATCGCACCCGCTGCCCAGCGCCGCCGCCACCGCCGCGACCACTGTATCCCCCGCACCCACCGGATCGGTCGGATCGATGATCTGGATTCCGGGAATTTCCGTCACGTCATTCCCCTCGGCCACGATCATCCCGCGATCCCCCCGCGTGATGAACACCGGCTGCCCGAAGCGATCCGAAAGCTTCATTGCGCTGCGGCGCAAAGTCGCGACATCGCCGGCCGAATCACCCCCAAGCTTTCCGGCCTCGGCAGCGTTCAATTTCATCGCTGCCCCGCGAAACAGCGCCGCCGCATCGCGCGAATCCACGATGAAGCGCGTGGGGCGGTGATCGGCAATCACACGATTAAGTTTTTCCACCAGCCCAGCCTCGCCCAGCCCGGATCGAAACTGCTGATTGATCACCACCACATCGCACTTTCCTGCCGCCGCGATTAGCGCTTCCACCAAAGCATCCCCCTGCGCAGCGGACAAGTGATTGAAACCCCCAAAATCGATCCGGCTTTCTTCAACCTCTCCGCCGTATGGCTTGGCGTAGACGGCCGTCTGCCACTCTTTTCCCCCATCAACCATTCCCGACACATCCGCCCCGCGCTCGCGCAGCAGCCGCATCAACTCCGGGCCCCACACATCATCGCCATAGATTCCAATCGCCCGCACCTGACCGACGCCGAGGTCGATCAGATTCGCCACCACATTTCCCGCGCCGCCCAGGCCGTAACTCTGATGGCGAACGCTTCTGACCGACAACCCCGTCTCGATTGATATCTGCGGCGAGCCTCCCGTTTCCAGATGCCAGTACGCATCGACACAGAAATCGCCGATCACGGCCACGCGCGCCCCGCTGATCTTCGCCAATACTGTTCGCAACCAGGCCGCCGGATCGAACGGCACGGATAACTCAGCCATATCTGTCATTACAGCTTTGGTCGCCATCAAGAATAATCTATCTAGTATTGTTGGTTATTCAATGATTTTCATTGGCCATCTTGTCAATAAAGTTGTAATATCAACATCATGGCTTCGGTGGCCAAGTATCTTCCGATTCTGCAGATTCTCGAGGCGGACATCGCCGCGGGGAAATATCTGAATGGCAAGCGCCTGCCGAGCGAAAATGAGTTGGCACAGCGATTCAAGGTCTCTCGGCCCACCGCCGGGCGGGCGATTCGCGAGCTGGTCAATCTCGGCCTGATCGAACGCCGAGCGGGCTCCGGCACTTTTCTGCGTCCGTCGCGGCAAGCACAATCGGCGCAGCGGACCATCGGGCTGATCGTTCCGGGTCTCGGCAACACAGAAATCCTCGACCCCATCTGCAGCGAAATCACCCGCTTCGCGCAGGCGCATCACACGGCCGTGCTTTGGGGCGATCCCTCCACCCAGCAGCGGGCGTCCACCGCTGAGCAGGCCACGCAACTCTGCCAGTTCTACATTCAGCAGCGCGTCTCCGGCGTCTTCTTCGCGCCCATCGAAATCGGTTCCGATCGCCAGCGCATCAACCTGGAAATCGCCTCCGCCCTGTCGTCCGCCGGCATCGCCATCACCCTGCTCGATCGCGATGTGCTGGATTTCCCCGGTCGCTCGAACTTCGACCTCGTTGGGATCGATAACTTCATCGCCGGTTTTACCCTCGCCAGCCACCTGATTTCACTGGGCCATCGCCGGCTTGGATTTCTCGCCCGGCCCGATCATCCGTCCACGACCGATCTGCGTCTGGCCGGTTGCCGCCAGGCCGCGGCTTCGCATGGTCTTCCCCACGGCGCGCCGCTATTTTTCTCGGCCGTGCCGACGGACGTGCGGTACATTCGCGAGATGCTGGCCGCAAACCCGCTCGATGCGATGATCTGCTCCAACGATCTTACCGCGGCCCTGCTGATGCAGACGCTGACCACATCGCCTGGCCTGACGTTGCCGCGAGACCTGGCCATCGCCGGTTTCGACGATGTCAATTATTCCACGCTGCTGTCGGTCCCCCTGACAACCATGCATCAGCCGTTTCGCGCCATCGCCCAGGCTGCGGTCGATACCTTGCTCGCGCGGATCGAGGATCCAACCCTGCCCCCTCGCCAGGTTCTCCTCAGCGCCGAGCTGATCGTCCGCAAATCCTGCGGGGCGCCGGAGGCAATTCCGACATGAATCTGGTCTTCTTCGGCCCATTCGATCGCCGCGCACCGGCGGTAAATCCGCCGCGATCACCCGAAGTACATTACTGGCTGGAAGATTTCGCGCAGTGGAACGATCCCGAGCCGGCAGACCTGGCCCTACTTGATCCCGACGAAAAAGACCGAGCCGAAAAATTGCGCTTCCCGCGCGATCGCCGGCGATTCATCCTCGGGCGAAAATTCATCCGGCAAACCTGCGCGGATTATCTTCGCATCGAACCCGCCGATGTCCGCCTAACCCTCGGCCAATACGGTAAACCATCGCTCGCCCCGCCCAGCAATCTGCGCTTCAGCATCTCTCACTGCGGCGATCTTCTTCTGGCGGCATTCGCAATGGGCCGAGAAGTCGGCGTCGATCTCGAAACCGCCCAGCGGCACATCGACGTCGCCGGAACATCCGAAATCGTCTGCTGCGCCAGCGAGCGCGAAAAGCTCCACCATCTCGATCCCGCCGGGCAGATCGCAGCTTTTCTGCGAAACTGGACGCTCAAGGAGGCTTACACGAAAGCATTGGGCATCGGCCACCAGCAGCCTTTCGACCAGATCGAGGCTTCAATCCTGCCGACCGACCCGCCATTCGTTTCAGTCATCGGCAATTCAAATTCGCAGTCAAACTGGATCGCGTTCGAGCCGAACCTGGGCCGAGTGAATTTCCATGCGGCGATTGTTTGTGAACAATAGCCTCATTGACAACGCGCCATGAACATTTAATCTCCGCTCAGGCGGTTGAGCGAAAGAGGGCGGAGATTCATTGATTCAAATCATGAAGATCAAAAAACTCATCGTTGCCGCAATCATCGTCTCATCAGCCATCAGCGTGACCACCCGAGCGCTGGCACAAACCACCATGCCTTCCACCCAGCCCGAATTAACCCGAGACGAAACACCGGAGCAACACAATCAGCGGATGACCTGGTGGCGGGCGGCGCGATTCGGCATGTTCATCCACTGGGGACTCTACTCCGTCCCCGCCGGAACTTACCAGGGCAAACAGATCCCCAGCATCGGTGAATGGATCATGAACAACGCTTCGATTCCCGTGGCGGTTTATGCGAAATATGCCAGGGAGTTCGACCCGACGAAATTCGACGCCGACCGGTGGGTGGCCATCGCCAAATCCGCGGGCATGAAATACATCGTCATCACCGCCAAGCATCACGAGGGTTTCGCGATGTTCCATACGAAAGTGGACAGCTACAATATTTACGATGCCACGCCGTTCAAGCGCGATCCCCTCGCCGAATTGGCCGCGGCTTGCCAGCGGCAGGGGATGAGACTGGGATTTTATTATTCGCAAGCGCAGGATTGGCACCACCCCGGCGGAGCCGCGGCGCGCCACGGCGGGCGAACCACCGATCATTGGGACCCGGCGCAGGACGGCTCCTTCGACGATTATCTGAACAATGTCGCCCTTCCGCAGTTGCGGGAAATTCTCACCCACTACGGCCCCGTCGCCGTCCTCTGGTTTGACACACCCACTAAAAGCATGACACCGGAGCGCGCAGCCCGGTTTCTTCCGCTGCTTGAACTGCAGCCGCAGATCATCGTCAACAACCGTCTTGGCGGCGGGTTCAAGGGCGATACCGAAACCCCCGAGCAGCATATTCCCCCGCAGGGTTTCCCCGGCGAAGACTGGGAAACGTGCATGACCATCAACGACACGTGGGGATTTAAATCCTACGACACCAATTTCAAATCCACCGAAACCTTGCTGCACAACCTGGTCGATATCGCCAGCAAGGGCGGAAATTATCTGCTCAACGTCGGCCCCACTTCTGAGGGGGTTATCCCGCAGCCGGAGGTCGACCGGCTGGCGACCATCGGCGCGTGGCTGAAAGTCAACGGCGAATCGATCTACGGCACCGGCCCCACGCCCTTCGGCGCCGAGGCGGGAAGTTACGATCCCGTCAAGAAAGATCCCAAGACCGGCAAGCCGCTGTGGCTTCCCACCTGGGATTGGCGCTGCACCAGCGCGCCGGGCAAACTGTATATCCATCTGCTTAAATGGCCGGGAAAGACATTTAACCTCGACGGCGTGACCGGTTCGATCACCAGCGCGCACATGCTGGCCGACCCCGCTCAATCGTCCTTGGCCATTGTGCAAAGTGGTCGGCATGTTGCTGTCCAATTGCCGGCTGCCGCAAGCGATCCGATCGATTCTGTGCTCGTGCTGACGACGGCGAAATAATCGATCGATGAAACCGCGGCAAGCAATCCTTGCGCTGGTGGGCGCGATCCTGATCGCAGCCGGCGGCTGCACCGCGACAAGCCGCTGGGTCTACGCGAATTCATCGGGCAAGCTCGCCTACCGCGCGCTGCCCACCGGCGACCACATCATGGACTTTTCCTACGCCGGCTACCGCGGCGGCGGAGTGGCGATCCCCAATGTCCCCGCGAAAATCACCGTCTATCCCGGGGGTGACGATGCGGCCAATATCCAAAGCGCCATCGACCAGGTCTCGCGATTGCCCCTGGAAAACGGCCAACGCGGCGCGGTGCTGCTTGCCTCCGGCACGTTCAACTGCGACCGGACCATTTTCATTCACGCCGGCGGCGTCGTGCTTCGCGGCACCGGCGGCACTGTCCTGAACCTGATCGGCAAACCGCACGTCGGCATCATCGCCGCGGGGAAGGCGGCAATCGTCGAGCAGGGCCAGCCGACGCTCATCACCGAGGCGTACGTCCCCTCCGGAACCACAACATTCAACGTCGCCAGCTCCGCCGGCTGGCGCATCGGCGACACGATTCAGATCACCCGACCCGTCACCGCCGCGTGGGTGCATTTCATGGAGATGGACAACCTGGTCCGTAACGGCAAGCCGCAGCGCTGGCTGGCGGGGAAAATCCAGGCGTATCGCGTCATCGCGGGCATTTCCGGAAACGCCATCACCGTCACCATCCCATTGAGCGACGATTATGATGTCCGATATCTCAACCCCCCCGGCACGAGCGTTGTGAAGGTGAACATCTCCGGCTTGATTTCCGAGGTGGGGATCGAGCATCTGCGGATCGTCTCGCCCCCGCAGCCGATCCAGATCGCCGCGCCGCAGTTCAACGCGCTGAAGTTGAACGATGTCACCGATGCGTGGGCGCGGGACCTGGACATTCACGACACGATCAACAGCACCGATGTGGGCGACGGCTCGAGCCGCGTAACGATGCTGCGCATCCACACCACCCACAGCGTCGTCACGCTGGGCGCGGCGCTGCCGATGGATTTCGGCGATCATGGCACGCAGGTGCTGTACGATCACTGCACGGCGGCAGGCGGACATCAATATTATTTCGCAACCTTCGGCCGCACGCAGGGGCCGAACGTTCTGCTCAATTGCACATTCACCGGCGACGGCCGCGTGCAGCCGCACCAGCGCTGGTCGACCGGCCTGCTCATCGACAATTGCCAGGCCGACGGCATCGACCTGATGAACCGCGGAATCATGGGCTCGGGCCACGGCTGGACGATGGGCTGGGGCGTCCTGTGGAACTGCACCGCCAAAACTTTCGTCGTCCAGGAGCCGCCGGGAACCGAAAACTGGGAAATCGGCTGCGTCGGCACGCCCCAGTTGCAGGCCAGGCCATTCGATCAGCAGCCCAAATTACCGCCCGGCATCGTCGAATCGACCCACCATCGCGTCACGCCGCGAAGTCTTTATCTGGAACAATTGCGCCAGCGCCTCGGCGATGATGCGGTGAAAAATATCGGTTATTGACGTTTGCGGACTGATAAAACCCATCGCCCCGCTGTTGCTGAGTTTGTTGCGAATGGCGCACGGGCGCATTTTCAACTTGTTTGCCTTGACACCCCCCGCCAAGCCGATAGCATTTTTGACTCGCCTTATTCGGCAGTAGCTCAATGGTAGAGCAGCCGGCTGTTAACCGGCTGGTTGCAGGTTCGAGTCCTGCCTGCCGAGTTGTTTGACTCTTCGTCGCATGGCGTGCTATCGAGTCCCAAATAGTGAGTTTCGCCCGGTTCTACCGGACGATTTTCACTTTCTAGCCTACCTTTGCCCGCGTCGCTACGTCCCACGGCGTCGCTTCCAAAGGATTAACCAAATCTCGCTTATAAGGTGAGTGACGCAAAAGTTGCACCGCTACCGACCCCTCGCGCCGTGGCGCACTGTTTCATTTTCGACCGCAGCGCAAGCGAACTAAAAGATCGTTCAATGCGGGCTTCGCGGTCGGAATTTCCGGAAGCGAACTTCGTTCGGACGCTTCATTTAATTCGGCCAATAGCCTTTCATACTCGCGACGGTGAAAATCAAAATCGGAATTGGTCAGCTTGGATTGCTCCGGTCCACCAAGTTTTCTGGCGACCAGATCCGGGACATAGGGAAGCGGATAACGCTCGTTTAGCGTCACGAGGTTCGCTTCCACCTCGCCGGTTCGCATCAGGTGAATGCCTGTCAGCAGTACTCGATAGACATACAGCAACGGCTTCACGCGACAAGGATTTTCCTTCTCGAATAGCTTCCACTGTGTATCAGCAAAGCCGGCGTAATGGTGCATGTGGTGTTTGGTGATGCAACCCAAACCAATTTCCTTCAACTCTTCGTGCTCGGGCGTCGTCCGCACAACAAGGGGTGAATAAAGCTGTTCCAAAACATAGCCATTCTTCTTCAACATGAGCAAAAAAAACTTACGAAGATCGTGGGTAACCAAATCCATTTCCATACCATCGCGGTCGCCCGATACCTCGATGGTCTCTCGTGCGGCATTCAATCCAACGACTTCAGCGACCGGCAATACATGCGCGCCGCGCAGATCGTAATCGCTATCGGGGGATGGAAAGCCGTAGAGGTGAGCGCCGCTGATCGTGACGAAAAAGAACGGATACGGCTGCGCATCTACAAGATTAATTATTCCCGGTTCGAATTTCATTAGCTCTCGCTCGCTGCATCGACCATCGAGCGCCTGGCTCGCAAAAGCCACGCGTTGGCGGACTCGTAATCGGGCCGTTCTGGCAATTTGGTGTTAGTCAGCGCCCGGTCAAATTGTTGATGCAATTCCCGCCGCCACGATTCGCATGCCTCAAACGAAATCTCACCTCGCTTGATCGCCAACAGATGGTCGCGATTGGAGCCGACATGCACAGGTACATGGCCTTCTTCCAGCGCCTTAACGCCTGCGAGCAACAACCGTAGCAGGTGCATTACGTGCTTCCACTTCACGTCACCTTTGTTACGAATATCGGCCTGCAATTTCTTGAACTGACTAAGGACATATCCGTTATAGGTTTGGTAAACCATTTTTGACAGAAATCGATCACGTAAATTCAAAAGCTCCCGGGCTATTGGGCTGACGCTTTCGACCAGGGGGGTGTAAAGGCACTCAAGCACGTTCGGATTTGCCTTGAGGGCCAAAGTGACAAATTTCTGAGCTTCCCAATAAACCTCTTCGGTCGCGTTGTAATTGAGCTGTTCCGGAACGCCATAGAGGGACCAATGCAGTTCGGCCGGCGGCAGATAAATACCGCGGCGATCGACATCACTTTCAGAATCGTCCAATCCATAAGCCCGAGAGCCGACGATGCAGCGATAAATGACGTGGCGCTGGAGGTCGTATTCGGCAAGGAGCGCGGCGCTACCACCGGATGCCGAATCAATGACACCCCCGTTCTGAAAGTGAGAAAGAACGGCCAACTCCTGACGATGGAATGCCGCTTCATACCCATCGGGAAAGCGCGCTCGATAGGTATGCCAGCAATCCGACGGCGATTGAATGACGACGCCGACCGCGCCGCGCGGATGCACGGGCTTTCCATCGGTACCACGAACCTCGACCAATGCGACCACCTGCGTGCCTGGTGGCAAGATGAGATTGGAGTTGGACGGCGCAGATTCAGCCACAATCATCGGCTCCAGAGCAGTGATTATATCCCAATAGACCACGCCAAATATCTGCCTGCTAATTTCCTGCCCGCACGCGCCCCCAGTCCAGGCCGAAACGCGACAGATATTTACGCAGGCGGTCAGCATCGTTGGGGATTCCCTTTTTTGTTCTTGATACGGCAAAGAGGTGCCGGCCGGCTTCCGACAATGTGTGATTCATCCGGCACACTCGCACGACCTCGGCCAATTGAACGCGGTCGAATGGATCGACTTCCGACAGTGCGGCTTCGCTCAGAACGCTTTGGAGATCGGTTGAGGGGTGATCCGTCGCAGCCGGCGACCAGGAGGATCGCAGGCGATTCATTTCGCCTTCAACGATTTCGACCGTAATGCGCCCGCCGGCGGCGAATGTGGACATGCGGGTGACGGCAGCGTTGAGGTCGCGAAAATTTCCCGACCATTTCGCATCGGAAGTCGTGGCGAATTTCAGGAATTGATCGCGGGCCTCGCGGTTGAACGTCACTTTTGTGCCGTGGATGTGCGCAAATTGTTCCAGCTCGTAATCCAGATTTGGCTCGATGTCCTCGGGCCTTTGGCGAAGCGGCGGGAGGTGGAATGTCCACATGTTGATGCGGGCAAGGAGATCTTCGCGGAATTTGCCTTGCACGACGGCGGTTTGCAGGTCGCGGTTGGTGCCGGCGATGAGCTGGAAATCGACGCGGACCTCCTTGTCTGATCCGAGCGGCAAGAAGAGCTTTTCCTCGATCGCCCGCAAGAGCATGGCCTGCTCATCGGGGCCGAGTTCGCCGACTTCATCGAGGAAGAGCAAGCCGCCGCCCGCGGCGCGGAGAAGCCCGGGGCGATCCTGCATCGCGCCGGTGAAGGCGCCTTTGACATGACCGAACAGGGCGCTCATCGCCCCGTCGCCGCGGAGGGTGGCGCAGTTGACCTCGACCAAGTTGCCGGACACCTGCCGGCGATGCTTCTTGAGTTCGAAAATTCGCCTGGCCAGTTGCGATTTACCGGCGCCGGTCGGGCCCATGAGGAGGATGGGCGTTTTGGATCCGACGGCCACATGCTCGATTTCGTCAATCAGTTTGTTGAACCGGGCGTTTCGAGTTTCAATTCCCCCCTTGAGCAATGAGGTGCTTTGGCGAGCCTCTTCGCTGAAGCGGGAGGCGAGGCGGTCGTACCTTGAAAGGTCGAGATCGACGATCGAATAGGACCCCGCGCCATCCCGTCGCTTGCTGGGGGGCGCAGTTTGCACGAGTTTGGCGGGGAGATAGCGCGATTCGGTGAGAAGAAACAGGCATATCTGGGCAACGTGTGAGCCGGTCGTGATGTGGACGAGATAATCCTCTTCGTCCGGCTTGAAGCGGTATGCGGCAGCAAAGTCGTGGAGGATGCCGTAGACATCTTCGAAATCCCATGGATCGTCGAAATGGGTTTCGCGCGGGCAGACTTTTGTTTCGGGGCTGATGGCGTAGATGTCGCTGCTGATGAGCTGGCAAAGTTTGCTGAACTTGGGTTCAAAGAGCAGTTCGAAGCGATCGACGAGCAGATCCTCATGCTGACAGAGAGAAATCGTTGGCCGCCAACGTTCCCATCGCTCCGGGCCATGACCGGCATCCATCGATGGGCCGAGCAGTCCAATGGCGACAATTCTTTTTTGATCCATAGATTAAATTATACAAACTTATCTTTTGAGATATAAATTTAATCGTGAGTCGATCACTTCCTAAGATGCATCGACCTTTCCATAATCTTCTAAGCACAATATTAATAATTGTTTAAGACAAATCGGCATAACCCGGTGCGCCATTGGCACGATGTCTGCTCTTTGCACGTCGGACCTCAACGATGGAGGACTGTCATGGCGAACAAAGCACTTTTCAGGTCATTGGTTGGAAAATTTGCCCCGGCGGCGGATGCCGTTAACGAGGCGGGTGGGCTTGCGTACAGGCTCTCGCCGAAGGCGGCGCTTGCCCAGTATGCGGCGACGGGTTGCATGAACGCGACCTTCTACGCATCAGCCGGCGAGCAGTTGCAGAACATTCTGAATCTCTGCTCGCATCCGGAGGTTGAACCGGAATTCATCGCCCGCGTCGCGCTGTATGCGCGTGCGAAGGCTCATATGAAAGATGTTCCCGCCCTGCTTTGCGCGGCGCTCAGCGTCTTCAGTCCGGGCCTGCTTGCGGAGATTTTCGATCGCGTGATCGACGATGGCAGAATGCTGCGCAACTTCGTGCAGATCATGCGCAGCGGCGTGGTCGGGCGTAAAAGCCTGGGCACGTTGCCAAAGCGCCTCGTGCAGAACTGGTTCGATTCCCGCTCGGATGATCAGATCTTCCGTGTGTCGGTCGGAAACGATCCGAACCTGGCGGATGTGATCCGGATGGTCCACCCGAAGCCTTCGACGGCTTCGCGGGCGGCGCTGTACGGATACCTCGTCGACCAGCCGCACGACGCGGCGAATCTTCCGGAACTGGTGAAGCAGTATAAGGCGTTCAAGGCCGGAGAGTCGACGAATCCGCCGGAGGTTCCGTTCCAGATGCTGACGAGCCTGGACCTCTCGAAGGAAAACTGGAAAACCATCGCGCGCAATGCCCCGTGGCAGATGACGCGGATGAACCTGAACACCTTCGCACGCCACGGCGTGTTTGAGGATCGGGCGCTGACCAGCGAAATTGCCGGGCGTCTGCGTGATGAAGAGGCAATTCAGCGGGCGCGGGTTTTTCCGTACCAGTTGATGGTGGCCTTCACGCAGGCTTCGGCGGAAGTGCCCGTCGAGGTGCGCGATGCATTGCAGGATGCGATGGAAATCGCGACGTGCAATGTGCCGGCGATGGGTGATATGGGCGTGTACGTTTTCCCGGATGTTTCGGGTTCGATGCGCTCGCCGATTACCGGCGTCCGCAAAGGCGCGACGACGGCGGTGCGCTGCATCGACGTCGCGGCGCTGATTACGGCGACGATCGTGCGCACGAATCGGCAGACGCAGGTGCTGCCTTTCGAGAGCAAGGTTGTCGACATCAGGCTGAACGCGCGCGACAGCGTGATGACCAACGCGAAGGTGTTGTCGTCGATCCCGGCGGGCGGAACGAATTGTTCGGCTCCGCTGGCGGAACTGAATCGGCGCAATGCCACTGGCGATCTGCTGATCTACATCTCGGATAACGAGTCGTGGGTGGATTCGCCCTGGTACGGCCGGTTTGGCGGCAATCGCACCGAAACGCTGAACCAGTGGTCGGCGTTCAAGGCGCGCAATCCGGGTGCGAAGCTCGTCTGCATCGACTTGCAGCCCTATGCAACGACGCAGGCGGCGGAGCGCGAGGATATCCTCAACATCGGTGGATTCTCCGATCGCGTTTTTGATGTGATCGCCGAATTCGCCAAGGGCACGCTCAATACGCAGCACTGGGTTGGCGTGATTGAAGCGGTGAGTCTGTAATCCAGCGCCGTGGGCGCGGCGAAAGTCGCGCCGACGGCTTGCGGAAAAACTCGGGCCGAATGCCGGTTGGGACTACATTTACCTATGTCAAGTCTCGCCAATTGAATTAGTCGGCCCGATGATTTGTGACGAAAGAACGGCCAGCGAATGCCGGCAGGGAGTACATGGTGAAGGGCGAAAGCCCGAGCGGGGTTCGAATCCCGCGACGTCCGCGGCGAAAGTCGTGGACGAAGTCTCTCTCCAACGTTTGTCGCTGCCGCGATTGTGATCTGATATCTCGCCGGCGAAAGCCGGCGGATTGAGCGGCGAATGCGGAAGGAACTACATGACTCGTACGTTGCGGGTTCGAATCCCGTCCGCGAGCGGCAACGCCCGCGGTAGTTCAAATGGATAGAACATCGAAGATGTTTCTTCAATGATTGTCGCCGCTTTGAACAATGGCCTGGCGCGAATGCTGCCGGAACTACATCGGTCGCGGGTTCGAGTCCCGCCAATTCCGCTGGTTGGGATTGTAGCTCAGTTGGCAGAGCGATGTTTCGGCGAATCTTGTCGCGCTCTTTTGTGAGATGATGTCTTATGACGCAAACCAACGAACATTTCAGCCCGCATGTCGTCGCCACGGACACGGCCGTTGGCTTTGTGGCGGTGAAGGACCGCAAGCCGATAACGGTCATCGGGAACAATTCCATTCGCGCCGGCTTTGATGCCAGGTGCCTGCAGCAGGCGATCAATTCGCGGCTCGCGCCGGGGGTAACCGACCTGGTGCTCAATCCCGATGCGCACGTCGGCTATGGTGCGCCGGTGGGGTGCGTCATGGTTTCGCCGACGCATATTTACCCCGGTCCCGTTGGCGTGGATATCAAATGCTCCATGAGCCTTCTGCAGATGGATATTCCCGCGGACGCGGTTGCGGATCGGAAAATTCGCCGGGCGCTGATCGAGGCGATCGGCCTGCGGATTCCGACAGGCGCAGGGCGCGGCCAGCGGTCGGCGCGCAAGAGCCGCAAAGTCGGACCGGATATCGGCCGCAAGGTGGCGATCGAAGGCGCTTCAGCGGATGTCTGCTGGGCGCTGGGAATTCCGGCGGATTGGGCGAGCCGGTGCGAGGACAGCGCGCATGTGGGGCACGATGGATCGGCCGATTCCCTCGGTCTGCGTCTCGATCGACTTTTGGCCGCCCAGCAAATCGGCGATTTCGAGGAAAAGATCCGCCAGCTTGGCAGCTATGGTGGTGGAAACCATTTCGGGGAATGCGAAATCGTTTCGATTGCCGACAACGATTCGGCCCGCGCAACGGCGGCCGCATTTGGACTGCGGGACGGTTGCGTCGCGTTTCTCTCGCACTGCGGCTCGCGCGGGTTCGGGCACAAGCTGGCGATGGGCCAGTTCCGGTCACTTCAGGAACATTTCTCCACCTGGAGCATCCCGCTGCCCGGCGACGATCGCGAGCTGGTCTACGCGCCGTTAGGCACGGCCCATGCGGATGCGTATCTCGACGACATGGCCCTGGGCGCGAACTTCGCGACCGTTAATCACATGCTGATCAACGTGCAGGTGCTGGAAGCCTTCCAGGAAGTTCTGCCCGGCACGACCGGCACGCTGGTTTATTTCATCAGCCACAACATTGCGCGCAAGGAGATCGTGGATAACAAAATCGCCTGGGTTCACCGCAAGGGGGCGACGCGCGCATTTCCCGCGGGGCATCCGGGCCTCAAGGGAACGCCGTTTGAATCCACCGGACATCCGATTCTTCTGCCGGGAAATCCGCGCGAAGGATCGGTGGTGATGGTGGCGGCCGAAGGCGCGGAGAAGAGTTGCTTTAGCGTCAACCACGGCGCCGGCCGGCGCATGGGCCGCAAGGATGCCATCCGCCGGCTGGACCAGGCGGCGATCGATCGTGAACTCGATGCGTGTGATATCCTGAGCAATTGCCGGCAGTATCCGAAAGACGAAGCGCCCGATGCGTATAAGGATTTCGGAGAGGTTTTGAATTCGGTGGAGCAGGCCGGGCTGGCGACGCCGGTGGCGAAGCTGCGGGCGCGGTTTGTGATTAAGGATGGGGATAAGGCGGATGATTAGACAAAACATAGTATGAGTGAGCCGGGTCCGATTAAAGATGCCGCGGCAGTGAGCACACAACAGATTTGCGAGAACGTTCAATGATTTCAATCGACGGCTCCATCGGCGAAGGCGGCGGGCAGATTCTTCGGACGGCTCTTGCATTGTCGATGGTAACGGGCCAGGCGTTTCGCATCGAGAATATCCGTGCAGGGCGGGATAAGCCGGGGCTTTTGCGGCAGCATTTGACGGCAGTCAACGCGGCGGCGGCGATCTGCGGGGCGAAGGTTTCGGGAGCGGAGATTTCATCGCGCGAGCTTTCATTTGAGCCGGGGAAGGTGAAGACGGGCGAGTATACGTTTTCGATCGGATCGGCTGGGAGCACGACGCTGGTGTTGCAGACGGTGTTGCCGGCGCTGTTGACGGCGAATGGGCCATCGTCACTGACGCTGGAGGGGGGGACGCACAATCCGCATGCGCCGCCGATTGATTTTCTGGAGAAGGCGTTTTTGCCGCTGGTCAATCGGATGGGACCGACGGTAAGCGTGGCGCTGGAGCGGGCGGGATTTTATCCGGCGGGCGGCGGGCGGTTTATTGTGAAGGTGACGCCGGCGGCGAAGCTACTGCCGCTGCACGTGCCGGAGCGCGGGGAGATCAGGCGGCGGCTCGCGAAGGCGGTTGTTGCGGCGCTGCCGGGAGAGATCGCCAAGCGGGAACTGCAGCGGGTGGAGAAGATGCTCGGCTGGTCGGGCGAGCAGTTGCAGATTCGGCAGCTTCCGGATGAATGGGGGCCGGGGAATCTACTGACGCTGGAGATCGAGAGCGAGCATGTGACGGAAGTCTTCACGGGATTTGGGATGAAGGCGGTGACGGCGGAGGCGGTGGCCGAGCAGGCGGTGCAGCAGGCGCGCCGATATCTGGCCGCGAAAGTTCCGATCGGTGAATGCCTGGCGGATCAACTTCTGCTGCCGATTGCTTTGGCGGGGAGCGGATCATTCGTGACGCACTCACCGACGCGGCATACGAAAACGAATATCGAAGTGATCACACGATTCCTGCCGGTGCGAGTCGCGCTCGCCGAAATGACTCGTGATGTTTGGCATGTTGAGATCGGATCTTAGAACGATGAAGGCGATCGCAAAAACGGATTTTTTCCTTGATTTTCCGGGGAAAACGGGAATAATTCAATCGATCGGCACGTTGTGCCGATGGAGAATTCCATGAGATTGTGGTTAGGTTCAATTAAACCAGCAAGTCACGGCGTGACAGAGCGCGGCGCGGCGGATCGCCACGAAGCGCTAGGCCAAGCCGTGTTTAATATGCGCGATTATACACGCGCATAGCTCCCGCCTTTTTTGGCCGGGAGTTCTTCCCGGTCTCAAAGTAATCCTTACTTCAGAACCGGGAAATAGTTGGCTCGAAAATGAGCGGACGGTCCGCGGTTCGTTTCCGCGGGCACAATCTTGGTTTGCGCCTGTGGCGCCATTGGAAAGAGATGATTTGCGCGCTGTTAGCTCAGAGGCAGAGCACCCGCCCGATAAGCGGGAGGCCGGAGAGTCGAGATCTCCATGGCGCATTGCACGGTGAATAAGCACTGGTAGCTCAATCGGATGAGAGCTCCGGTCTACGAAACCGGTGGTTGAAGGTTCGATTCCTTCCCAGTGCATGATCGGACGAAGTGATTGTATTCAATGGATTTGCAATAGATTGCACTCGAAGCTCAATGGCTGAGCCGCCGGCTCTTAACCGGTTGGGTGCGGGTTCGAATCCTGCCGGGTGCATGAAAGGAGATGGCAACATGAGGCAGATGAGAACCAAACGGTGCTTCTAATATTGCACCGGTAGCTCAACGGATCAGAGCACCCCTCTTCTAAAGGGTCGGCTGGGGGTTCGAATCCCTCCCGGTGCGTGTGGATGAGCGCACCGGTAGCTCAATGGCAGAGCCGCCGCCTTTTAAGCGGAGAAATGCGGGTTCGACTCCTGCCCGGTGCAAGCGCGGTTCAGTAGCCCAACGGCAGAGGCGCCTGACTCAGAATCAGGTTAGTGCAGGTTCGAATCCTGCCTGAACCATCAGGAACGTTGCGGTAGCTCAACCGGATCAGAGCGCGGCTTTCCGAAAGCCGAGGCTGAAGGTTCGATCCCTTCCCGCAACAGCAGAATGTTCGGGCCCGTCGTCTAACGGAAAGACTCCCGGTTTGCACCCGGGAAATGAGGGTTCAATTCCCTCCGGTGTCCAGCGAGAGGATCGCTCTGGTAGCCCAATTTCGGCAGAGGCGCGTGATCGAGAATCACGATGTTGCAGGTTCGAATCCTGCTCAGAGCACTGGCGTCTGCCCCCGACCGTGCCGAAAGGCCCGCCCTGAGCGAGCAAAGCGAGCCGAAGGGTCGCGGTAGCCCAACGGCAGAGGCGGCGGTCTCAAGAACCGTTTGTGTGTGGGTTCGAATCCCACCCGCGGCATTGTGCGAATGTGGAAATTGAATCGCCGATGCGTCTCGGCTGATGCATTGCAGTTTGTTCTTTGACAATCAGGTGTCGATATCGTCGCCATAGCTCAGCGGAACGAGCGTTCGGCTGTCAACCGGAAGGTCATGGGTTCAACTCCCATTGGCGGCGTTTGGCCGAGAAGTCACGTGGATTTAGCTCAGACGGCAGAGCGGAGGTTTGAAGCACCTCATGCCCTGGTTCGATTCCAGGAATCCACATGCGGGGAATCGCCTTGCTCTTTCGCAGTGATAACTCAGCCGGCAGAGTGCCGGTCTTCCAAACCGGAGACGTGGGTTCGAATCCCACTCACTGCATGAATGCAAGCCGTGGTAGCTCAAAGGATAGAGCAGTCGTCTCGTAAACGACCGATCGCCGGTTCGATCCCGGCCCGCGGCTTTTTTCAGTTCGGGTGCGTAGCTCAACGGCAGAGCAGAGGCCTCATAAGCCTAAGGTTGTTGGTTCGAATCCAACCGTTCACCCATCCGTTTCGCGAAGCTCAGGGATAGTTCAAGATCGGTAGAACGCTCGGCTCTGAACCGAGAGGCTGGAGGTTCGAATCCTTCTCCCTGAATGAATGTTGGTGTTTGAGCTGTAGTTCAACCGGTAGCAACGCCGGTCTTTGAATCCGGAGATCGTGGTTCGAATCCACGCGGCTCAATCGAGAAATACCCATGTAGCTCAATCGGTAGAGCGCGCGGCTGTTAATCGCGCACATGATGGTTCGAATCCATCCGTGGGTGCTGAGATTGCTCCCGTCGTCCAACGGTCAGGATGCCCGGCCTTCAACCGGAGAATGTCGGGTTCGATTCCCACCGGGAGCTTGAATTGAAATTCAGCGTGTGGCGTAGCCTGGCATCGCGCGTGCCTCGGGTGCACGAGATCGAAGGTTCGAATCCTTCCACGCTGACTGTTCGCGGGCGCGTAGGTGGCAGAAATGGCAATGCAGCGGGCCGTAACCCCGCCCTCTCCTCGGAGATACATGGGGGTTCAAATCCCTCCCTACGCATCGAGAGAATGTGCAGCAATGCGCCGGAAGTTCCAACGGCGGAACGCCCGCCTCCAAATCGGGAAGCGGCAGGTTCGATCCCTGCCCGGCGCGCTTGATTGGACCGCGTGACCGAATGGCCAGGTGCGGGTCTGCAAAGCCCGTTATACAGGTTCGATTCCTGTCGTGGTCTGTGTGGCCGTAGCTCAAATGGACAGAGCGCCGGGATGTGGCCCCGGTGGTTGTGAGTTCAAATCTCACCGGTCACCCATTCTCATTGGTTTATACATGCGACACAATTTTTCGGATTCAGCAATCGGAGAAGCTTATCGACGGAAAGCGAGGAAGAATTCCGTCTCTCTTTTCAGCGAGATCGTCGCGACAGCATTTCGCTCGGTATGCACGTAATTTCTGGACACGATGTCCGTTCCACCACGCAATGAACTGGTGGGATGCGAGATTGTCTACCCAAGGCGGCGCCGTGGACGTTCTGAGATGAAACTGACCACTACCGCAATCCTGCGTCAGTTGTGCGTGGGCTGCATTTGTGTCCAGGTAGTGCCGGAGGGCATGCTGGAATCGCTGTTGGGGTTGTAGCCGGCATCGTTGTTCATGATGATTTCGCCGTCCGATCCTTGCCAGGCCTGACTGTAGTTGTTGGGGAGCTTGCAGGTTGAGCCGTCGCTGGATTGCCAGGGGCTCACTTCGCGCTGGATGTCGGCCTCGTTTTCGGATTGACGATCGAGGTCGGCGGAGTGCGCCCAGTAGGAGGCGTGCTGCTGGTCGTTGGCGGCCGACTGATTGGCGATGCGCTGCTCGGTGGCGTTGAACCATTGCTGCTGGTTGATCGCCTGCTGGCGCTGGCGGCCCAGGGCCTGCTGGTAGCGCTCCTGGTTGAGCGCGTTGACGCGCTGGAGCCAGTCGGGATTGATTTGGAGCGACTGCGCCATCTCCTGGGCGAGGGGGGTGAGGTCATCGAGCGTGCCCTTGGGGGCGCGGCGGGAGGAGGCGTGGGTCACCTGCCAGTTCAGCAAGCCATTCGGATTGTTGATGCGCGACTCAGACGCCTGCATGACCCCCATGAGCGATTCATCGACGACCTGTCCGTTCAGGGTGTATTCGAACACTTCGCGGCCGACGGCCACTTCGTAGGCGGTGTTGGGATCGACATTGATCTGGTCGTAGATTTTTTTCGCGACATCTGGAAGCGGTTCCGTCTTGATGACGGTCGCCTGCTGAAGGTCGGTGCGAAAATATTGGAGGATCGCGGTGTTGAAGGCCGAGAACGCGTCCTTGGGCGTCGGCTCAACGATGAAGCCGGCAAAGATCTGGCCCGGCCGAACATTGAACCGCCCCATCGCGACCGCCTGGCTCCAACTGAAGCTGAGGGACGGATATAAGTCGAAGGCTCGGAGATCCTGCGGATCGCCCCAGTGGATTCGAAAGAGCTGCGGGGTGGCGAGGTTTGGCCGCCAGAGAACGCCGCCCTTGACGATCCAGTCGGCCGGCATGACGCCGCGAAAAACTTCCATATCAGCAAAGCCCTGATCGTCCTTAATGGAGAATCGCTTGAGGCGCATCATGGACGGCTGCGAGGTTGGAGCGGACGGTGCATCCGCCGGGGACTGATTCTGGGCAATCGCCAGGGTGAGGACGACGGCGATGCAGACGCGATGAAACGTGCGGATCATTGGAATCTCCACCTTCAATTTTTGAAGCGAGAACGTGCCGACTGATGGGGATGCACTTTAGCAATCAGCTTTGGGAAGAGCAATGAATTTTGATGGCCGGCAGTGGGTCAGTCTGGATACCAGCGCTCCCATAATCGGCCAAAAGCAACCGATGAATGATCCTTCATTTGGAAAAAGAACCACGGGCGATTCTTTGCGTCTTCGGCCCTTTCGGTTCAAGCTATCGGCACGAAATACCATGTCGAAAGATGAACCCCGCCGGCAAATCTTTATAATTGTGTGCCCATGCCTGATGCACTTTCGGATTACCGGGCTTTGATCACGGAACTGAAACAGATTTATCTGCTGAACTCCATCTCCGGATTACTGGGATGGGACGAGCGGACTTATATGCCGCCGGGTGGGTCGGGGCTGCGGGCGGACCAGTCGTCGATGCTGGCGCGGATGAGCCACGAACGGTTCACGTCGGCGAAGGTCGGGGATTGGCTGGCGAGCGCACAAGAATCTGAGTTGGTGCGCGATCCGCTCAGCGATGCCGCTGTGAACGTGCGCGAGACCCGGCGCAATTACGACCGGGCGAAGCGCGTACCCGGCGAGCTGGTCGAGGAGATGGCGCATACCGAGGTCCTCTCCCAGCAGGCGTGGGCAGAGGCGAAGAAGCGTTCGGATTTCACCATATTTCGGCCCTGGCTGGAGAAGGTTCTGGTACTCAAACGCCGCCAGGCGGTCTGCCTTAGCGGGGGGAAAGGGTCGCTTTATGATGCGTTGCTGGAGGATTACGAGCCGGGCGAAACGGCGGATCATTTGCGCGCCGTGTTCGCGGATCTGCGCGGACCGCTGGTGGAATTGGTGAATGCCGTTGAGTCGTCCGATCGCAAATCGCCGGCGCATATCCTGGAGCGAAACTTTCCGGTGGCGAAGCAGGAGCAACTGGCGCGGATGGCGTCGGAGGCGGTCGGTTTCGATTTCTCGCGCGGGCGGCTGGACGTGAGCGTTCACCCGTTCTGCGGCGGATGCGGGCCGACAGATGTGCGGATCACCACACGCTACGATGAGTCCTATTTCGGCGATGCGTTTTTCGGCGTGCTGCACGAATCGGGTCATGGGATGTACGTGCAGGGGCTGCCACCGGAGCATTGCGGCACGCCGCGCGGCTCGGACTTGTCGTTAGGCATCCACGAAAGCCAGAGCCGGCTGTGGGAGAATTTTGTCGGCCGCGGACGGGCGTTCTGGCGATTCTTCTTCCCCAAGGCCCAGGCGATGTTTCCCGAGGCGCTCGGAAATGTTTCGCCGGACGATTTCTATTTCGCGATCAATGATGTACGGCGCTCCCCGATCCGCACGGAGTCGGATGAGTTCACGTACAACCTGCACATCATGATCCGCTTTGAATTGGAGGAGACCCTGCTGACTAGAGACTTGGCCGCCGCCGATCTTCCCGCGGCATGGGGCGAAAAAATGCGAAAATACCTCGGTATTACGCCGTCGGACGACGCACACGGTTGTTTGCAGGATGTGCACTGGTCCGGCGGTGGCATCGGCTATTTTCCAACATACACGCTCGGCAATCTGTACGCCGCTCAGTTTTTCCAAACCGCCCGGAGGGAGCTGCCGGGTTTGGACGACTCATTTGCGGATGGCGATTTCCGACCCTTGCTCGACTGGTTGCGGAAGAACATTCACAGCCAAGGCCGGAAATTCACGCCCGCGCAGCTGGTGCGGCGGGTGACGGGGAACGATCTGTCGGCAGAGGCGCTGCTGGCGCATCTGCGTGGCAAATCGGCGGAACTATATGGGGTTACTGCGGGGAATTCCGAATGAAACCTCTATTTTTTGCTTCTGTGATCCTGTCAGCAGTTTCTTTTGAACCCATGGGCCACAGAGAATCGTCGCTTTCGGATGAGGAGATTGTGGTGTTATTCAATTTGCATTCATCGCTCTGCCAAAAAGAGAATCTTTGAGCGTGACGTCAGGAAGTCACTTGAAAGCGAAATCGGGCAGTAAGAAGAGCGGAGCAATTGATTTGATGGTCATTTTTCTACGTCCGTGGGTCCAAGTGTAAGGAATCCGGCAATTTTCTACGGATAACGTAGCGTTCCTCCTGAATCAATCAACCGTCAAACGCCATCCACTCCCCTTTGTCGCGTAGCGGCGACCTCGATGACCTGAAATTGAAATCCCGCACCGTCGCGGCATTGAAGCTCCAGGACGGTAACGATTCCATCATCAGGAAGCAGATCGTGGCGCAGAAGCGAGACGCGGTGATCGGCCGATCCGAGCATCCATTGTCCCCTGAGCGACAATTGCAACCTCGTGCCGAAGGGAAACTCGGGGCCAAAGCCGTGGGGATAGTGGCCGCCAGTCGATTCGCCGAGATCGGGATCAACCACGCTGATTCGATGGGTTCCATCGCATCGTCGGCCGAACATTATTATTGCCGGCTTATCTACTGCGAAGATCGGCCCCAGATCGATCGGCGATTCGGTTTCAAAAATGACCATTCCGATTTTGCCGGAGATTCGATCTTCAACGATGTGTGCGGAATTGTCGCGGCGAAGGACACGGTAAGCCGCCGTGGCGGGGTCCCGCATTTGCTTGGCAAACTTGCTCATCTCGTTTTCATTGGTATCTGGAATGACACAGTATTCGTAGCCTTTTGCTGAAGGGCGCCTGCCGTGATCGATGATGGCAAGCTCCATATTCCCATGCGCGCGGGCGAGGGCGACAGTTCCATCGGATGATTTGACGGCAACGACCGATTGCTGGTCACGATGGTAAATGACGACGGGATCGTTTCCGGGCGCCACGTAATAGCCGTTGCCCTGACTATCGATGGTCCATGTTGCTTCGGCGGGAGAATGAAATTCCTCCATGGGAAAAACCGCGCTGGGGCGATCGGCCGGCAGGGCATTTTGAAACAGGGTGGTTGCGGTGCGATGATCGGCATCTGTGTTCTCTATGCCTGAGCCCAGCGCAATGACATTCCGACCGAAGCAGAACACGGATTTGCGGGCGCGGAAACTGGGATCGTAGAGGGATGCGGCAATTCGCCGCCGATATTCGCCGAAACCAAGCCAGCGCGCCGAGGGACCGGTGCGGCACGGCTCCATTTCGTGCAGCTTCATGCCGAAAACACCGTCACCGTCCAGTGCAACGCCTGCGGCAAATGCTTCATCGGTGTAATGTTCCTCGACTTCGAACTGGCAGAGCAGGGCTTCAAAAGGCAATTCGCCGGTGGTGGCGCCGGGCCAGAAATTCCAATTCCAGCCCCGATCAAGTCGAAACCCACCCTGCCCAGGCGTGGTGCATCGCCCGTGGAGAATCTGCATGCTGCCATAAAGAATGTAACGGCCGAGTGAATTGGCGAGCTGGTAGTTGTAAATCTCAGCTCCCATGAACTCGCGGCGCTGACCTCGGAAAACCACCAGCCAGTCGTCGCGCCGATGCAGCGCGGCGACGGCGTATGGCATCGTAAGATGCCCCCGCGGTGTTTCTGCGGCGGGTATTCCGCGAGAATGGTATTGTGCGAATATCGGATCGTTGAGTTCGGACTTTCGATCCGCCGCGGCGAAATAGAGATACCATCCCGCCATTTCATCGTCGAAGGAATCGGGAGCGCCGGGATGCCCGGCCTCGGCCAGATCGCGATATATATTGTATTGCTCGAATTTCCACTCGCGCCATCGCCCGGCAAACGTGTGCGGGACGTACCCGTTGACGGTGTAGAAAGGAATGACCGCGGCGATTTCTCGAATTCGCTGGTGCATTTTCGGCATGGCGAAGCAGGTGCGGCTCAGTTGATTGATGACGGACGCGATGGGAGGCAATGCGGGAAAGGAGTAGCCGACGTATTCCTGCTCGTGGTGATGGAAGGATCCCTGCGGTTTCAGTTCACCTTGATGGGCGACGGTTTCCATCCATCGCTGGAACATCGTCAGTTCCCGCCATTTCTGCGAATCGCTGGCACGGATCAGAATCGTAAAGAGGCGGGCATCCAGTTCGGTGTTGAACACGTCTGCGTTGGCGATGGGGTCTGCATCGAACAATTCGTTCGTGCCAACCATGAGCCGGATTGAAGCAAGCAGCGGCTCGAAGCGCCCGGTATGTTCCAATTGGTCTTTCAGATGCAACAGCACCGGTCCGAAATGAGTGCGCATCTCGTAGCCGGTCAGAAACTGCCCGGGCAATGGGCCATCGGAATAACCCTGATCCAGCCAGAAATCGACCCTATCGAAAACCATCGATAGAATTTCGTTCGAAGGATCGGTTGCAAACGCGATGGCCATGTCGGCAGCGTCCTTCCAGAATTGGCGGATGCTTGAAGGTTCGATGGGATTTCCGCCCAGAGCATCTCTGGTGCGGGTGATCCGCCAATTTTTGAATGACTCGCGCAATCGCTGGAGCGGGATTGGCGGAGCCTTGAGCTGATATCTTGAGAAGAATCGGGCGCTGATGGCATCCAATTCCAATTTGTGAGCATCCGTGAAATCGCTGATAGGTGGTTCCGGTGCGGGGACCTTGCGAAGCTGATGCATCGCGGAATTCACCCAGGGCGTTTGCGGCGTCGGCCGGGAAAAACGGCAATCCCGCTCGGTTCGAGGAGAGAAAGCGTCGAAGAACAACCGGCCGGCGCACCGCGGTGAAATTATTTTCAAAGTGTCGGCCGTTGACTGATCGGGGAATCCATCCATATCCCGGCCGTAGAACGCCAGCAGATGGCGCCAGCCCCTAAAGTTCAGGTTCATGTGAAAACGAACGTCCACGCGATCGTCGTGACCGATGGTGAGCCAGATTTGATCGTCGATCGGCTTCTCGTTGTAAACCCAGAGAGAGAAGGCGCTGATGCAATTGAAAAGATCCCAGGTGGGAGTCCTCGGCTCGCCCCGACCGGTGAGATGTTTGAACGCATCGGGATGCCTGTAGAGCAGAGTTGCGCCCGGAGCGATCCAATCCCATTGAAGACAATGGAGGCCGTCATGGCGCGAGCGGAAATTGCAGATTGAAAGGCGCCCGGGATGCTCGGCGAAAAATTCCGCGGGGATGCCAGCGTCGAAGGTATAGGTTTGAAAGTCGGCGGTGCGAATTTCAAAGCTGGGCGAAGAGGCCATCGGATTGGACATAAAAATCTCGACGGAATTTCGTGGGAATAAAAGTCTTGGGATTTTGAATGTCCTATGGTAACGTTAGGACAACCGATTGTCCACAGCGAATAATCGACTTGGCCTTTTTGAACGCACCCGTCGCATGTCCATAGAGATTGCCAATCCGCCGGCAGCGAAGTTCAAGGAACCCGGCGTCAAAACCTATCGCGTGGGAACGCTCGTTTACACCCGTGGGGCGTTGCTCAACGTCTTCTTTTGGATGCTGTGGGGTGATCTTTGCCTGAGCATCATGGAAGCTGTCGTGCCGCGGCTGGTTCCGTTGCAATTGAAAAATGCGGGGGCGAGCGATGCACTCATCGGGCTGATTGCCGGCAGCATCCCCTCGGGGATGAACTTCGTGATGAATCCGTGGATCAGCACCAAGAGCGATCGGCATCGCGGGCCGCTGGGCCGGCGAATGCCGTTTCTGCTCTTTGCAACCCCGCTTGTCACCCTCTTTCTGATCCTGCTGGGGTTTTCGCCGGAGCTGTCGCATTGGGGGCGGCAACTGGTTGGCGCGGCGACGCAGCGAATGTCCCAGGGCCAGCTCATCATCGTCTGTGTCGGAGTTCTGACGATTCTGTTTACGTTCTTCAATCTGTTTGTGATGTCGGTTTACTACTATCTGTTCACGGATGTGATTCCACCGGAAGTGATGGGGAGATTCACCTGTTTGTTCCGCGTGGTCGGCGCGATGGGTGGGGTGGTGTTCAATCGATGGATCCTGGGTTATGCCGACCACCACTCGCGGGCGATTTATGTGGGAACGGGGCTGGTCAACCTGGCGGCATTCATGTTTCTGGCGTGGCGGGTGCGCGAGGGTGAATATCCACCTCCCCCGCCACGGGATTCACGCTCTGGAAGCCTTGGCGGACTCTCGAATTATTTTCGGGAATCGTTTTCAGTGCCGTTTTATCTTAAGTTGTTCGCGGCAGCGGCGCTTTACAATTGTGCTTTTCAACCAACCAACACGTTTATTGTTTTCTACGCCACGCGCGGGCTGGGCATGAGTCTGGGGACATTTGGAAAGGCGTATTCGTGGGCCGCGCTGGCCACGGTGCCGCTCTATTTCGTTCTCGGTCCGATCATCGATTATTTTCATCCATTGCGCGTGGGATTGGTGGGCCTGGGGGCGATGGCAATCACTGCTTTCACCGCGCTCTTTTTCATTCACGGACCGGCGAGCTTCCCGTGGGGATTTTTGTTTTATTCGCTGTCGGCGGCGTTGTACTGGGGCGCCAACGCGAGCATGATGCCGCGGTTGATGCCAAGGGACCGCTATGGGCAATTCTGTTCCGCCAATGCCATGGTCGGCGCCATCGCGCTGGTTGTGGCCCAGAGCGCCTGTGGGATCTATCTGCAATGGATGGGCAGCTACCGGTTTATTTTTTTGTGGGCGGCGATTTTTTCGACGGCGGCGGCGGTCATGACCGGGGTGGTTTATAAAAATTGGCAAGCGCTAGGCGGGGACGAGAGTTATGCACCGCCCGTGGTGGGCGGCGTGAGGAAAATTTGATTTTGCGCTTGCGAATGTTGAAAACTTTTTTATATTGGACAACCGGTTGAACATCGCTGTTAAACCGTTTGTCCAAGAAAGCGATTTGTATGCCGGTGACATTGCAGGATATTGCTGAGGCCACGGGGTTCGACAAATCAACGGTCAGCGTTGCGCTTCGGAATCTGCCGCGGGCGGCACGATTCAGTCCGGAAACGCGACGAAGAATTCAACAGGCGGCGCACAAGCTGGGGTATCGGCCGAATTTTTTTGCCCGGCAATTGTCGGACAAGAAACCCCGCCTGTTGATGCTCTGCCTGAATTATCTGCGTGATCCATTTGCCATGATGGTGGCCGAGGGATTCGAGCGCCATGCGGCGGAGCGGGGCTATCGGGTTTTGATCACGGCGCTTCAGGACCAGGAAAATCCTTTTGCGCTTCATCGCGACATTCTTGGTCTGCAGGGCGTCGGCGCAATGGCGCTGATCGGCGGGGCATCTTCCAAGCTGTCGGAGAAATCGCTTATCCAGCTCGCGGATGAAGGCGTGAAAATCGTGCTGGTCAATCGCACCGTGGCCGACAATCGCATTGCGCATGTTGGCGTGAACGACTATGAAGGCGGCGTGAGCGTGGCCCAGCACATTTATGGGCAAGGCCTGCGCGAAGTTTGGGTTTTAGGCGGAATGGAAAGCGAAGCCGTCGAGGCCCGCCAAAAAGCTTTCGCGGATGTGGCCCGTTCCGTGGGGGCGCCGGCGCCAATGTCCTTGAGATGCCGCGGAATGGATTGGGCCAACAGCGCGGCTGAAATGGTCGCGGGGGCATTGAAGAAAGCAGAGCGTCTTCCGCAGGCGATTTTAGCCGCCTCTGACGTGCTTGCGCTGGGCGCCGGCCGAGCGCTCACCGCTGCCAACCTGATCGTCGGAAAGGACGTTGCTCTGACCGGGTTTGACGATGGAATTTACGCCCAGTGTGCTTGGCCGCCGCTGACGAGCGTGCGTCTTCCCATGGCCGACATGGGCCGGGCGGCGGTGGACAGCCTGATCACGATGCTTGAGCAGCCCGATGAACCGGCTCCCAGTTCCGTTCTACGCGTCGAACTGATCGTGCGCGCCTCCAGCAAGGTGGCGCCCGCGAGCCAGGAAACGTCCTATCCCTGAGGAGTCAGTCATGTCCAACTCCATCATCCCGCCCCGCCGCAGCGCTTCATCCCGCGGGGGATTCACTCTTGTGGAATTATTGGTTGTAATTGGAATTATCGCGGTTCTGATTGCGATTCTATTGCCGGCGCTGTCCAGGGCACGGATACAGGCACAGAACGCGCAGTGTCTATCGAACCTGCGTGAGCTGGGGCAGGCGTATGTCATGTACGCCAACGACAACAATGGAGTTGGGGTGGTTAACGCGACGCAGTTGACGCTGTTGCCTGGGCAGACCAACGTCGACACCAACGCGTGGTATACGCTGCTGGCTCCCTACCTCACGGGTTCGAAGAACATGCAGAATAACAGCCAGATGACGACTTACATCTATCTGCGGTGCCCAATTGGATATGCGTATCAAACCTACGGAACCGCACCCGCGAACAGTTGGCTTTCGACGGACTACGGATTGATGGACTATAACGTTAATTACAACACTCCCTTCATTTGGGCGAAAATGTCGGCATTGCGCCCGGCGACTCAGTGGGCGACGTTCTTCGACTACTATTATTACCCATCCGATTCCGGTTCCATTTATCTGAGCAAATTCGAAACCTGCGTGGAGACGTGGACTCGTTATTCGAACATGTACCGCCATCAGCAAAGCGGCGTTTACGGCATCAACGCGGTGTTCGTGGATGGCCACGCGGATTTAGTTCCGACCCGTAACCCAATAGCCGCGCAGAATTCGCAGACGGCGCCGACCCCCGCGCTCGCCCAGCAGATGTTTGAAGACCTGCACAACAATACGACTGTCACGCCATAGCGATCGTTGACGGGGAAAAACATTGACGGGGAATTCAGCGGAATTTTCAGGAGCGACGGTGGAGCGTCTAAAGGGTTTGTACGTGCTGAATTCGCAGGCCTTCACGGAAACGTATGGTCCGGAGGAGCTGCGCGACATCGGAGAGATGATCGATATTCCTTTGGAACCGCAAACGAGCGAATCGATCTGGAGCGATCTATCGCGGTTGGCGGAGATTGACGTTTTGCTGACCGGCTGGGGTGGACCGAAGCTCGGCGCGCGGCTGCTGGATGCAGCGCCAAAACTAAAACTGGTGTTCTACGGCGCGGGGAGCATCGTTCCGATCATGACGGACCTGGCGTGGAGCCGCGGAATCCGCGTCACCAGCGCGTACGAGGCGAATGCGATCCCCGTGGCGGAGTTCACGCTGGGAATGATTTTACTGGCGCTGAAGCATACGTGGCAGTACGCGCAAAAGGTCCGGAAAATTCGCGGCCGTCCGATCCATCTGCCGGTGCCGGGATGCTACGGCAGCACCATCGGTCTGGTTTCACTGGGCATGACCGGAAGAAGCGTGCTGCGGCTGCTCAAATCGTTCGACCTGCGCGTGATCGCGCACGATCCTTATCTGTCGGCCGAGGAGGCGGCGGAGCTTGGGGTCGAGCTGTTTCCGCTGCATGAATTATTCCGGCGGTGCGACGTGGTTTCACTGCACACCCCCTGGTTGAAGGAGACCGAGGGCCTCATCACCGGAACGCTGATCGCATCGATGAAGCCTGACGCCACGCTCATCAACACCGCGCGGGGAATATTGATCCGCGAGCGGGAGATGATCGAGGTTTTGACGCGCCGGGGCGATTTGCAGGCGATCCTGGACGTCACGGATCCCGAGCCGCCGCTGGATTCTTCGCCGCTCTACGATATGCCCAATGTTCTGCTGACGCCGCACATCGCGGGCTCGATGAGCGGCGAATGTCGTCGCATGGGCGTTTACATGGTTGAGGAATTGCGGAGATACATCGCGGGCAAGCCGTTGAAATGGGAGATCACTCAAGATAGGGCAATTCGAACCATTCATCGGCCGGCGACGCTGAAAGCGGTGATCAACAAGCGCGGCATTGCGCGGGCGAGGCGCAGCATGGCGGGCAAACGGCCATGAAGCGCCGCCGCACCGGGCCTCGGAAGAGGGACCGACTCGCGTGGTGGCGCGCCGCTCGATTCGGCATGTTCATCCACTGGGGCATCTATTCGATTCCAGCGGGGATTTGGAGAGGCAAAAAGATTCCGGGCATTGGAGAGCAGATTCAGCGATTTGCGCAAATTCCAGTGCGAGATTATGAGCCGCTTGCACAAAGATTCAACCCAACCGGGTTTGACGCCCGCGCCTGGGTGGACCTGGCGAAGGCGGCGGGGATGAAATACCTGGTGATCACGGCCAAGCATCACGATGGATTTGCGATGTTTCGATCCGAAGCGGATCGATTCAACATCGTGTCGGCAACGCCGTTTGGCCGCGACATCGTGAAGGACCTGGCCAGGGAATGCCGGCGAGCGCGGATTCGGCTCTGCTTGTATTATTCGCACCGGCAGGATTGGCATGATCCGGACGGCGGATGGAACCAATGGCCCGGGCAATACGATGGGACCGGCAAAACCGTTTTTGAAAGATATATGCATAAAAAGGCTTTGCCGCAGGTTCGTGAGTTGCTCACGCAGTACGGGCCGGTGGGTTTGATCTGGTATGACACTCCCTGCGACATGACACCACGTCAGAGCCGGACGTTTGCCGATCTGGTCCATCGGCTCCAGCCCGATTGCCTGGTTTGCGGAAGGGTCGGCAATGGGATGGGCGATTATGAAGTGCTGGGCGACAATGCGATTCCCATCGGCCGCAAGCGAGGGCATTGGGAATCGCCGGCCACGATCAATCACACGTGGGGTTATAAATCAAACGACCGACAGTGGAAAAGCAGTAAAACGTTGATTCATCTGCTGGCCGATCTGGCGAGTAAAGGAGTGAACTATCTCTTGAACGTGGGGCCGACCGCAAAGGGGATCATTCCAAATCCTTCGGTGCGGCGATTGAAAGAGATCGGCGCTTGGCTGCGTGTCCACGGCGAGGCGATTTACGGCACGGAGGCGAGTCCCTTTCCCGATGGCTTTGAATGGGGAGGCATGACGCGCAGGGAAAAAACGCTTTATCTTCTGATCGCGCGATGGCGGCGGAAACTGGTCATCCGGGGCCTGCGCACGAGGGTGCGCGAGGCACGGCTGCTGTCGGCGGGCGATTCGCTGCTCGATTTTCGCCAGAATCGGGAGAAGGCGCTCGATCTCGATTGCCTGGAAATCGATTTGCCGCGACGGGCGCCCGATCCGCATTGCTCGGTGGTGGCATTGCACCTGTCGGGCGCGGCTGAAGTGGACGATCTGCCGATCCAGTCGCCCGGAGGCGAGATCGTGCTCGGGCCGAACCGGGCGAATATCCATAGGTTCCGTTTGGACAATCGCACAACGATCAACGATCGCGGGCTGACGTGGGACTGGTTTGACGATCGCACAAGTTTTTCATGGCAGGTGAAAATTGCCGAGCCGGGAGAGTTCAGGGCCTCGGTGATGGCGGCACAATGGCGTCACGAGGCGTGGGTGGGTGGTCACACGGTCGAATTACAAATCGGAGATCAGAAACTTTCCTGCGTGCTGACTAACAAACATGCGAGTGACGCCCCGAGGGCGAAATATGACCCGGAATTTCGAAATGTGCTTGGGAGCGTGAGGATCGATCGACCGGGAATTTGCGACGTGCGGCTGAGCGCGGGCAAAATTAATTCGAAAGCGGCGCATGGGCTCCTGGTGGGAAGCGTCGAACTGCTCCCACAGCGGAGAACTGATCCATGACTCGCACGCGAATTTTCATCCTGACGATATTTTCGCTGCTTGCCGGCAGCGGCGTGCGGGCGGCGGACACTGTGCCCAACCCCGCTCGGGCCGGCGACGACTATGCGATATCGGAATCGGTTTTTAATCAGAACATCAACGCGAAGCAAAAGGGCCTGGAGACGATTCGCGCGCGTTTAATCGCCCATCCCACCTACATTTCACCGGATGCGCGAAATCCAGAAAAAGTAAAGCAATTTTTGATCGCCCTGAACGACCAGGGAAAGTTTACCGATCTTGATTCCGCCGACCCGGTGAAAAATTGGGTTCCCGCGCTGGGCCGGCTGAACGCGATCGCGACGGTTTACCGGCAATCATCCGAGACAGATCGGGCGGCAATGCGTCAGCGCATGTTCGCCGGCATCGAGCGATATTGCGATGACGCGGTCGCGCACCCCGATCCGTTCGTGGGCGCGAGCTTCGGGGCTCCACGAAACGCCGCATGCATATTTTTCAGCTTGTACGATGAATTGAATCAGCCCCAGCGCGCAAGCGTCAGGCAGGCGCTCAAAAATACCTTATTCCTTTGCTGGTATTATCCGATCAACCTCGATCCGGCGCGAAAAACCGATCCAGATCGAATCGACGTTTTCAGGCAGGATGTTCATTTCATCGTCGGCAACTTCACCTATCGGCCCGTGGTCGAATGTGCCGTGGCCATGGACAGCACGCGGATGCTTGACGTCGTTCGCGCCGTGACGGTGGATTCGCTGAGGAATCGGACTTCATATCAAACCGAATCAAATTCGTTCTGGGGCGACGAAGGGTTGACCGTGGACGGCGGTGGATTTGCCCACGGGCGGCAAAGCTATGTGTACGGCTATGTGCGCGACTGGCTGCGCGGGGTGGGAAGTATCGCGCGGTTTTTCAAGGATACGCCATGGGAAATCGAACCGACGAATTGGGATTACGCGGCGGATCTGGTGCTCGGCGCGCAGCAATGGTTTATCTACAAGGGAGATGTCGACTGGTCGGTCAACGGGCGGCACAACATGTACCCCGGGCCGATTCTCGATGGGAACATGCTTTTGAACGGATTCATCGATGAGGTTCTGGAACTTTCGCAGGGGGAAGTTCAGCGAAAGGGCGAATTGCTGGCGATGAAGGCGAGGCTCAAAAACGGAGGGGAATTTGACGGCAATCGGTATTTCTGGAACGCCGAGGACATGGTCCACCGACGCGCGGGATATTACCTGTCGGTGAACGCGTGCTCGATCCGCAGCGACGGCCCGGAGAACGCCGCTCCGTTTTCGATCGTGAATTATTACTTCCCCTTCGGGTCGATGATGATTAAGACCCGCGGGGATGAATATCTGCGGGCGCGCGGGGCAATGAATTGTTCGGCGCTGCCGGGGATTACGTCTGATCCAAGCCGGCCGCCGCCCAATATTGAGAACTGGTCAGGGTTTCACGGGCAAAACACTTTCTGCGGCGGCGCTTCCGATGGAATGAACGGCGTCTGCGGATTCATTCTGAAGAACGATCAGCCGATCTCGGCCCACAAGGGATATTTCTTCTTCGATGAGGGAATGGTAGCACTGGGAGCGGGCGTCACGACGGGGAACATCGAAACCACGATCAATCAGACCGAATGGCGCGGGCCTATCGAGTGGAATATGGGGACCGGCATGCAAAACGCGGGAGATGCCGGCGGTAAATGGGATCTGGCCGTCCATCAGCCGGTGTGGATCGACAATGATGACGTGGGCTACATCGTTCTGCCGACCGACGGTAACGCGCGGATCAGAATGCTGGCCGAGAAGAGGCCGACCCATTGGGCGGACCTGGCTCCGATGAACGCAACCAACCCGAAAGCCGCGACCGCGATTGAACCAATCTTTCAACTTTCGGTTCTGCATTCCGATGGGCAAAGCCATTATGCATATGCCGTGTTGCCGGGAATGACCGGCGAGGCGATGTCGCGCGAGATCGACGCGGTCCCGATAGAGGTGCTGGCCAACACCGAAGAAGTTCAGGCGGTCCGCCATCGAGCATCGGGGATGGTCGAGGCGATCTTCTACCAGCCAGGGAGGATCCATTTTTCAAGTTCGACGCTAGAGGTCGATCAGCCGGCCATCGTGATGCTAAAGCCCGACGGCGCGCAGTGGATTCTTTCGGCCGCCGATCCCCTGCAGCGAGAGAATGCGAAGCCGCTGCAGGTGTGGGTCAACTTTCACGTCTCGGGGCCAAATGTTCAGAGCGAAAACAACCGATTTCGCATCACCTGCGATTTCCCGCGGGCGCCATGGATCGGCAAAACAGTGGCATATCGACTTGCACCATAATCTGGAGCAGCAATGAACAACCATCAAAATGGTGAAGAACGGATACTGACGCGGGTATTTCTCGATGCGCGGCGGGCGAGCGTTTCGGTCGCCAGGGAGGTCGAGTCGCTCATTCGCCAGCGCGCCAGCCAGGGCAGGCGATGTATTTTGGGCCTGGCGACAGGTTCGACGCCGGTGTCCATCTATGCAGAGCTGGTGCGCTTGCACCGCGAGGAAGGGCTTTCGTTCGCGAACGTGGAGACGTTCAATCTCGATGAGTATTATCCGATGGCCAGGGAAGCGCCGCAGTCGTACTGGCGTTTCATGCATGAGCATCTGTTTGATCACATCGATATTCCACCGGACCGCATCCACATTCCCGATGGCACGCTGCCGATGGAGGATGTCGCGGAGCATTGCCGGCAATACGAAGCGTCGATTGCCGATGCCGGCGGGATTGATCTGCAGATTCTGGGGATCGGCAGGACGGGGCACATTGGTTTCAACGAGCCGGGATCGGGCCCGCAATCGCGCACCCGTTTGATCGCGCTGGATAAGGTCACGCGGCTGGATGCGGCGTCGGATTTTTTCGGGGAGCAGGATGTTCCCCGCCGCGCCATCACGATGGGGGTTGGAACGATCCTGGCGGCGAAGCAAGTGATTCTACTGGCGTTCGGCGAAGGCAAGGCCTCGATCGTGGCCGCTGCCATCGAGGGGCCATTGACCGACGCGGTCGCCGCATCCTTTTTGCAGAATCATCCGCACGCGCAGGTGATCCTGGATGAAGCCGCGGCTGCCCGGCTCACGCGAATACAATCACCCTGGCTGGTGGGCCCGATGGGGTGGAACGTGAGGGCGATCTCAAAAGCGGTCATTTGGCTGGCGCGGCGGACGGCAAAGCCGATCCTCAAGCTGACGGATGAGGATTACAACGAAGGCGGCCTTCAGGATCTGCTGGCCAAGCATGGGCCGGCGTACAACATCAACATCGAAGTTTTCCGGGGATTGACGGAGACGATCACAGGATGGCCCGGTGGAAAACCGGACGATCGAAAACGGCCGGGGGACATCAACCGTCCGAGCGATGCCATATTTCCCAAGCGCGTGCTGGTTCTTTCTCCGCATCCGGACGACGACGTGATCTCGATGGGAGGAACGCTCATCCGCCTGGCAGACCAGGGACACGAAGTGCACGTGGCCTACCAGACATCGGGCAATATCGCGGTGTTCGATTCCGATGCGATTCGATTCGCCCGCTTCGCAACCGACTTGATGAAAATGTTCAAGATCGAAAGCCGATCGGGTCCCAGCGTCGGCCAGCGAATTGAAGATGCGGTCAGGCGTAAGCCTCCGGGCCAGCCGGATGCGATCGAAGTCCAGTTGGTGAAGGGGCTGATCCGCCGCAACGAGGCGGTCGCGGCAGGAGTGCAGGCGGGAATCCCCCCCGAGCGCCTGCATTTCCTGGACCTGCCGTTCTACGAAACAGGCACGGTGCGCAAGAAGCCGATCGGCGAGGATGACATCCGCATCATCGCCAATCTTCTGGAGTCGCTGCGCCCGCACCAGATTTACGCGGCGGGCGATTTGTCTGATCCGCACGGAACGCACCGGGTGTGCCTGGCGGCGCTATTCGCGGCGGTCGATCGCCTGAGAGAACGTCCCTGGTTTGGCGAAACAGAAATCTGGCTCTATCGCGGCGCCTGGGAAGAGTGGGAACCGCAGCAGATCGATATGGCCGTGCCGCTTTCCCCGCAGGAGTTGGTCCGCAAGCGAATGGCGGTGTTCAAACATCAATCGCAGAAAGACAAGGCGATGTTTCCGGGCGCTGATGAAAGGGAATTCTGGCAGCGCGCCGAGGATCGCAACCGCGCCACCGCGGACCTTTACAATCAACTCGGTCTGGCCGAATACGAGGCGATCGAAGGGTTTGTACGCTGGCAGCCCCAGGCACAAGCCGCCGATGCGCATCCGGGGCTATGAGAAATTTTTGGGTGGGGAACCGCGCGCGATGTCTGATTTGAGATTGGCCCGGTAATTTTTCGGGCCAACGCCCACCTCGCGGCGGAACGCTTCGCGGAATCGGCTGGTGTAATTGAAGCCGGATCGCCGGGCGATCTCCGTCAGCGACAGGGTCTTGTCTTCCATCAGCTGTTTGGCGAGCAGAACATGGGCGCGGCGCATCTCGTCGTGAATCGTCCGGCCGAGATGCTGCCGAAAACGAATCTCCAGCAAACGACGCGAAATCGGGATTGCGTCAAGAAGATCCGACACGGAGATCGGCTCGGCGGCGTGATTGCGGATGAAGCGGACGGCTTCGGCGACTTCGCGGTCCGGGACGGACAGCACATCGGAGGATTGCCGATGAACCACGGGGCCGGGGGCGATGAGTATCGGCTGGGCGGGCGGTGGTTCACCGTCCATCAGCTTATCAAGGAGCAAAGCCGCGCCGTAGCCTATCTCTTCGACTTTCCTCTCAACGCTGCTTAAACCCGGACGAATCATTTCGCAAAGAAGCTCATCGTTGTCACAGGAGACCACAACGATCGAGGAAGGGATGGAGCGGCCAATCATGTGACACGCGAACAGGACTCCGCAGCCGACGACATCGCTGCCGGTGAATATCCCCACCGGATTGGGCAGCGGCTCCAGTTGCCGGGCGAGGTGCGCGGGCTCATACAACAACCGGCTTTGCGGACCCCGGACGCCGGGGATGAAATGGGTGAGGCACTGCGTGACGTCATAACCGTGCTTGCGAATCGTCTGTGAAAATCCAAGCGCGCGCTGACGGTCATATCCCATCGTACTGGACCCGACGAATGCGAAATGGCGGAGACCCAGATCGAGCAGATGGTCGGCGGCGACGCGTCCGATCATGACATCGTCGCTGACGACTGTGGGAAAAGGCTCCTTCACCAGGCGGTTGGCGATATTGACGGTAGGGACTCGCCGGCGGCGCAGCATTTCGGCCTGGGCCTCGGTCGTCACGCTCGCAATGATGCCATCCACGCGCGCATGACCTAGTCGATGAACCGGAATGAAAGGCCGCCCGCGATCCAAATGAAAGTGCCAATTGGGATTACGGCGCACGTGACGGAGTATCCCCCGGACAAGGCCCGGAAGCAGGTGTTCGCCTTCATAATGAACCAGCGCGATGCGACGGGGCGTTAGGATAGTTTCTCCAATTTCAAAAAACGGCCGATCAACCGATTTTCAAAACCATTTCTGCGCATAACAGGCGAAATTATACGCAAAATTGGTCTACCCTGTCCAGAATTCCGGGTTACATTTCCGCCATCAGTTCCAACCACTTTTTGGACTATTTGGAGGCGCGAATGAAAACGCACACCGGGCGTGAAGCGGGAACTCAGGCGTCCATTCAAACCCGGCGCAAGGTGATCGCCGCCGCCGTTTTTCCGCTCTTTTGCGCGGGACTCGCCCATGGGGCGACGTTTACCTGGACCGGCAACACGGACACTACTTGGTCCAATGCAGCCGACTGGACTCCGACGGGCGGGCCTCCCAACAGCGGCAGCACCGCGATCCTTGCCACCCTGGCAACCAACCAGCCCAATCTCACCGCCAACGCGCAATTGGGAACGTTGCTGATCACCACGACCAGCGGTGGATGGACGATCAGCGATACCAATACCTCGACCCTCTCCATCACCGGCACGGGAGTGCCCATCAATGGAAGCGCCGTGGTCAGCGGCACCATGACCTTCAGCACCAACCTGCAGGTTTCGGGCGCGACCCAAAACTGGGCCTTCGGCTCATCGGGCACGACCACTTATGTCGTTGACTATTCGGGCAACATCGATCTGGATGGCCACACGCTCTCTATGACGGCGAATACCGCCTCCGGCGGCGTGGGCGACGAAAATGTGATCGGCAACATTATTTCATCCGCCAGCGGCAGCGCGGGGAACATCACCTACGCGGGTTCCGCCAGTGCGCGGGCTTCGTTCACCGTCTCCGGATCGAACACCTACGTCGGCAATACGATCATTTCGCAGGCGACCGTTTTCATCAATTCGCTGGCCCTCACCGGCAATGCAAGCTCGCTGGGCGGCGGCGGCACCGTCCAGATCGGAAACAACTCGAGCAACGCCAATCTTGAATACAACGGCTCCGGCGGGACTTCCGACCATGGATTTACTTTTTACGACCAGGGCACGCAGGATCTTTACAACAACGGCACCGGGCCCATTACGCTGAGCAACACCGGATCGGCCATCGCCTCGGTGGGCACCGGGAATCTCACGCTTGCGCTCAACGGCACGAACAACGCGTCCAATCCCGCAGCCAACGCCAATGTGCTCGCGGAATCCATTTCCAATGGCCAGGGAGGTTCGACCACGCTGCAAAAGGCCGGAACCAACGCCTGGCAACTGACCAATACCACCAGCAGCTTCACCGGTCCGGTGAATATCAATGTCGGCACCCTTATCGTTGACAATCTGGTCAACGGGGGCGCCAACAGCGAACTGGGCGCTGGCACCACAATTACGCTGGGCGCCTCGGCCTCCACCGGCATTCTCGACTACGTCGGGACCGGTGGATCTTCCAACCGCAGTTTCGCCCTCAACGGAGCAGGCACCGCCGGCGGCACAACCGGTGGCGCAATTTTCTCATCCGGCTCGGGCGCGATCGATCTGACCAGCACGGGAACCCTGACAGCAGCGACGGCAACACTGCCCCTACTTTTCACTCTCAGAGGCACCAATACCGGCAACAACACCTTTTCCGAGCAAATCGTCAATGGCGCCAACAGCGGCGCGACGGTTGGCCTGCTCAAAACCGATTCAGGAACGTGGATTCTTGCCAACAACGTCGACACATACACGGGCCAAACCACGATTGCCGGCGGAGTTCTGGGCATCGGCGCCGATGGAGCGATCAACAGCGGCGGTCCGCTGGGCGTGGCGTTCACCGGCGGCACATTGCAATTCGACAACTACGCGAGCAGCCTCAATTTCGCCAATGACGCAAAGCTGAGTCTGGGCGCGGCAGCCGGCGCTGCATCCACGCTGAATGGGACCATCTCCGGTACGTCCGCGCTCAACTACATTGGACCCGGAACCTTGGACCTGACAGCCTCCAATAACTATTCCGGCGGAACAACGCTGGGTGCCGGTGTTCTCAATTTCGATAACATCGACAACCTCGGCAGCGGTACAATTGTCTTTACCGGTGGAACGCTCCAATATGCCACGGGAAATATCGCCGATGTCTCCACCCTGCCGATGCTTTTGGGCGCGGGCGGCGGAACCATCGACACCAACGGCAACAATGTGAAGTTGTCAAACTCGATCGGCGACGGCGGCGCCGGTGGACTCACCAAGGCCGGCGCGGACGATCTGGAACTCAATGCCGCCGAAACCTATACGGGAGACACCACTGCCGGCGCCGGCACGCTTGAAATCGGCCCGCTTGGCAGCGTCGGCAGCGCCAACATAAGCGTTTCGCCCGGCGCGGTCTTGACGATCGATGCCGGCGGCGCGATTTCGACTTCGGCGAATCTAACCGTCAACGGAACGTACAATGAAAACAATTCCATCCGTACGATCAACACATTGAATGGCTCGGGAACAGCAACCCTCAACGGCGCAACATTGACCGTAAGCGGTGGTGGTTCTTTCTCCGGAAAGATCGCCGATGGCACAGCTCCCTCAAGCATCGTGGCGGCCGGGGGCACGTTGTCGCTGTCCGGGTCCAATACCTATTCCGGCGGCACAACCGTATCGGGCGGGACATTGCGAACCGCCAGCAACAGCGCCCTTGGCACGGGGCCCGTTTTGGTTTCCTCTCCAGGAATTCTTGATTTGGACGGGAATGCTCCCACGATCGGCAATCTTTCGGGCTCGGGAACGATTGACAATGTCTCGGCCGGGGGAAGCGCCACATTAGCGATCACCACGTCCACCAGTTCGAATTTCTCCGGCACGATACAGAACACCACCGGATCGGTGGCGCTCAGCGTAAGCGGAACCGGCACGCAGATTCTGAGCGGCGTTAATAGTTACACCGGTGGAACAGCCGTGAGCGCCGGCAAATTATTGATCGCGCCCACCAGTTCCACCACCAGCGCGCTGCCCACCGGCGAGCTGTCGATCACCGGCAGCGGTGAAGTGCAACTGGAACCCAACGTCACGGCCGGCAGCGCCAATCCCACTCCGCCGCCGGCGACCAGCAACGTCAATATCACCTCGCTGTCGATCACCGGCAGCGGCGTGCTGGACATCACCAACAACCACATCATCATCGATTACACACCGGGCA